>ENA-ORSJ01000043-ORSJ01000043.1-human-gut-metagenome-genome-assembly--contig:-NODE-43-length-132031-cov-12.031794_pt1 | contig 132031 bp, 106 predicted proteins | sample MGYA00242191_ERZ509158 | MGnify/ENA primary metagenome ERZ509158 (study PRJEB26280, sample SAMEA2338623) | human gut metagenome | biome: human gut; feature: human-associated habitat; material...
GATGGTACTGTCCACAAGACGGGAGAGTAGGTAGCCGCCACTTTTAAAAGAAAGCGAAGGCGCGGAGCGCGAGGTTAATTCCTCATGCTCCGCGCCTTTTTGTTTGTTACCGTTATTGCCTGATTTTTCCAAGGCAGACCGTGATGTTCTAGTCATGCAGAGAGGGAGCGTAGCACGCGCATGGAGGCTATCATACTATGAGCCCGCCTTGCGATGGTCAAACTGACCGCAAGGCGGGCTCGTGGCGTTCTAAGGAAGGCAGTTGTTTATTCTGCTGTACCAGTATTACGTCCTGTGTATCTTGTGCCATAGCCGAGTTTGCTAGCCACGTAGCTGAGTGCGCGGTGCGCGCGTTTCAGGGCTTCGATAGCTAATGTATTGTCGGTCAGTACAAGGCGTCCGTCATCTGTCAGTATAGTATCGCTACGTTCTTTGCATATTTTTTCTAGGCGGGATTTCCATTGACCTTTCTGTTTCTTGATGTCGTCGGGCCAGTTGTTGTGCACGAGGTAGTTACGGAGGGGACGGACTAAATTGTCGAGAAAGTCAATATCCTCTTGCACCTCCTTTTCGATGAGAATTTGATTGCTGACGCAGAGGAACTCCAAAGGCTTGAGCTTATTGGTGTTACGGCAGAGCAGTTGGACTGCGGTGTCGTAGTAGGAATAGGCCATGACGAGCATGGCGCGGCGGAACGTGTCGGTCGTGCAGTCGTAGGCGTCAAGTCCGTTTGCGAGTGAATGATAGACGTCAAATTGCACTTCGTCATCGCCCTCGGCCACTTCGGCGGCTTGCTCCTCAAACTCTTTCAGCGTCTTGGATTTCCACTCGTCGTGCAGCGCAGGAAACTGGCGGATGAGAAGTTCGAGGAACGTGCATTCATCGTCGATGAACCTCCTGATGGGATGTGGAACTGCAATCATGGCCGCTGGATGAATACTTTTTTCGTTGTGCCGTCTGCCTCGCGGACGATGTTAACTCCCCGCTGCGGGCTCGTGAGCAGCTTCCCTTCAATAGAGTAATACTCCGGAACGCCCGCTTTGTTCGTCCGCACCGGCGTGTCGATACCTACCGCGTCGAACTCCATAAGGTTGTAGGCGCCCCAACCCGTTACCCTATACGACATGTACGATCCTTTAGGAACGTAGATGGTGACGTTGTCGCTTAGTTCTGGGAATTCGCGTGGAATAGATGGAATTGGTGAGAAGAGACGGATAGCCCGCAGATTGGGACAGTCTTTGAACGTATTGCCGAGATATAAAGCATTGTCACCTAGCATGTTGACAGAGGTGAGACTGGTGCAGCCATAGAAAGTACTGTCCAAGGATATCACGCTTTTAGGCAGGTCTATTGTGGTGAGACTGGTGCAACCACAGAAAGTGCTATCCAAGTAACTCACGCTTTCAGGCAGGTCTATTGTGGTGAGACTGGTGCAGTCTTTGAAAGTGCCGTTCAAGGAACTCACGCTTTCAGGCAGGTCTATTGAGGTGAGACTGGTGCAGCCTTTGAATGTGCCGTTCAATTTTCTCACGCTTTCAGGCAGGTCTATTGAGGTGAGACTGGTGCAGTCTTTGAAAGTTCCGTCCAAGAATTCCACGCTTTCAGGCAGGTCTATTGTGGTGAGACTGGTGCAGCCAATAAAAGCATCGCTCAACTTCGTCACCCGTTCTGGCAGTTCTACCGAAGTAAGGCTGGTGCAGCCAATAAAAGTTCCATTTGCCCATGGCGTTCGTTCCTTACTGTATCCATCGCCAAAATATTCAGGTAGTTTGACTTTCTTTATATTTTTACATTGGTAAAACAAGTAGTCCAAACCATAATTATCTCCCCAGGTGTAACTAAGACCGTCTGTGCTGTATCGTTCGTAACGATTTGTCTCGTAGATGTATTTATAAGTTGTGCTTACATTGCCCAAAGTAACAACACGGTAGACTGTAACATAAGAGTCACCAAAAGGGACAATTGTAGCCTCGCTGATGTCGAGGGTTTCGAGTGCATAGCCTTGCGTGGGATTGCCGTTATAGTCAGCTCCGGCCATTTCGCGGATGATTAGGAGGTCATCGCCGTTCAGCTTACCTGTGAGTTTGAGGTTGGTGATGAGTGGTCGGATGCTCGGGTCTATCATGTCTTGCAGTGTGCCTGCCGTGGCGACGTGCAGGGTGACTTGTTCTGTGATTGGCGCATTCTGCGCTTGCGCATGGGATACGGATAAACAAAGGTATGCCATGAGGAGTGTGATTGTCTTTTTCATTGTCTATTTTTTAGTTGTGTGGAAGTTTGAGATAGAGAGAGGTCTTCAAAAGCTTCGCTATTTGAGGCATCTTTGACGTCCGACCTCATGCATTGCGGGTCGACGGCAAAAAGGTTTTGTGTTTCAGCTTCTTCAACCCATGCGATGGTGAACTTGCGGACAGTGCCGTCTTTGTCCCATTCGTAGGATTCTCCCAGCCCTTTGAAAAAACCTTTTCGTTCTTTGACGGCGTTCATGGCTTCATCGGATGACGGGAAGTCGGCGATGGTCATGCCTGAGCGTCCTAAGGTAAAAGTTACTTTTTCCATGTCATTTTCTTGTTGTTTCCGCCAAACTCCCCGGGGCGGAAAGGTTTTCAGTAGGGATGTTGTGGCATATATACGAAAAAGCGCGGGAGTCTGTATCGTTGCCGTCCCGCGTATCTGGGCCTTCGCATTGCCCTCCATCGTAGAACGAGCAACGCAGAAGCCCACGCCGATATGTATATATGTAGACGAGCCGTGCGGTGTACGCAGGCGTACACCACGGGCCGGCATATAACATACCCAATGGGCATCTACTGTTGCCTTGTTCCCTGACGATGGATTTGAGTTTGCGAAGTTCAGATACGCCAAGTACAAAGCGTCAATAAACGCCTTTCCTCATATATGGAATCCCGCCTCTCCGCCACCGTTGTGGCTCCGGCGTAGGGATTCAATGCAAATATAAAGATTTTATCCGAACAGGTAAGCCTGCGGGCTGAATATTTTGCGTAGGACCGTAAAAACGCCATGCAGCCGCTCCGGGCGATGATGCCGGGGCGGCCGCATGGCGTTTTTAGCAAAATGACGGGTGGGTTACTGGCAATGCGCTTCCACCCATTTGCGGGCATTGACGAAAGCCTCAATCCACGGAGTTACGTCGTCCTGACGGTGGTCGGCGGGATAGTTGGCGTTCTGCCAGGGGAAGATGCTTCTTTCCAAGTGAGGCATCATGGCCAGGTGACGGCCGTCGGCCGAGCAGATACCGGCTACGGAGTAATCAGAACCGTTGGGGTTGCCGGGATATTCGTCGTATGAATATTTCAGCACGACGTTGTAATCGTCTTCCGGATAAGGCAGTGAGAACTTGCCTTCGCCGTGAGCCACCCAGATACCCAGTTTATTGCCGCTCAGACTGCCGAACATTACGCTGCGGTTCATCGGTACCGTGGTGCCTACGAAAGCGCTCTCAAACTTGTGAGAATCGTTGTGGAGCATGTGTGCGCGTTCCTTGTGCTCGGGGTTTACGAGGTTCAGTTCAACCATGAGCTGGCAACCGTTGCAGACGCCCAGTGAGAGGGTGTCGGGACGGGCATAGAAGCGATCGAGGGCTTCCTTGGCCTTGGGGTTGTAGAGAAAGGCGCCGGCCCATCCTTTGGCCGAGCCCAGCACGTCGGAGTTGGAGAATCCGCCGCAGAATACAATCATGTTGATGTCGTCCAGCGTTTCGCGGCCGCTGATGAGGTCGGTCATCATTACGTCCTTCACATCGAAGCCGGCCAGATAGAGCGAGTAAGCCATTTCGCGCTCGCCGTTGGTACCCTTTTCGCGGATGATGGCGGCCTTGATGCCCGACGGCTTGCGGCGGTCAGGACTGATGCCGTATTGTGCAAACTTGCCGGTGAAGTCCTTGTTGAAGGCAAATTCCAGCGGCTGCAACTTGTAGTTTTCGTAACGCTTGCGGGCGCATCCGTTCATGCTCTGCTTGGTGTCGAGCAGGTAAGAGGTTTCGTACCATACATCGCGCAGGTAGTCGATGCCGAACTGGTAGGTAGCGCCGTCGAGGGTGGCCAGGATGTGGCGCTCCTCGGTAGGCTGACCGAGCTTGATGTAGCCCACGCCGGCGTCTTCCAGAATCTTCTTCACCTCTTTCTTGTCCTTGTCGGCCACCTGGATTACTACGCCCGGGTTCTCGGCAAACAGAATCTTGATGAGGTCAGCGTGTTTGAAGCCGTCGAGGTTGATTTCCATACCGCCTTCGGTGTTGGCAAAGCACATTTCCAGCAGACAGGTAATCAGACCGCCGGCCGAAATGTCGTGACCGGCCAGGAGCAAGCCCTTGTTGACGAGTTCCTGTACGGCGTTGAAGGCGTCTCTGAAGTATTCCGGATTCTTGCAGGTCGGCACGTCGCTGCCCACCTTGTTGAGCGACTGCGCAAAGGCCGAGCCACCCAGACGCAGCTCGTCGAAGCTGAAGTCAATGTGGTAGAATACGGATTTGGCCTTGTTGACCATGACGGGTGAAACCACGTTGCGGATGTGGCTGACCTCGCCGCCGGCCGATACGATGACCGTACCCGGAGATATGATTTTTTCGCCGTTGGGGTACTGCTGGCTCAGTGAGAGTGAGTCCTTACCCGTAGGCACGTTGATTTTCAGGTCGCAGCAGAAGTCGCTCAGGGCCTGTACGCCTTCGTAGAGGCGGGCGTCCTCACCCTTCTGTGAGCGGCAGGGCCACATCCAGTTGGCAGAGAGTGACACGCTGTCGAGTCCTTCAGCGAGTGGTGCCCATACGATGTTGGTCAGGGCTTCGGCTACCGACAGTACGGAACCTGCTGCCGGGCTGGCCAGTCCGGCCTGCGGAGCATGACCGATGGAGGTGGCTATACCCTTGTCGCCGCGGTAGTCGAGGGCTACCACGCCGCAGTCGCTCAGCGGCAGCTGAATTTCGCCCTGACACTGCTGGCGGGCTACCTTACCCGTTACGGAGCGGTCTACCTTGTTGGTCAACCAGTCCTTGCAGGCTACGGCTTCCAGCTGCAGCACGTTGGTGAGGTATTCCTGCACCTTGGCCGGTTCGTAGCTTACGTTGTCGTATTGGCGGCTGACGCGCTCGTCCACCATCACCGTCTTGGGTGAGTGGCCGAACATCTGCGCCACGTCGAGGTCGAACGGACGTACGCCGTCGGCCTGCACAAAGGCAAAGTGAGCGTCGCCGGTGGTTTCGCCTACCACGTACATCGGGGCGCGCTCGCGCTCGGCAATCTTGCGTACGTGCTCCAGGTGTTCTTCCTGGATGAGCAGACCCATGCGTTCCTGGCTCTCGTTGGCAATGATTTCCTTGGCCGAGAGGGTGGGGTCGCCGATGGGCAGTTTGCTCATGTCGATGAGTCCGCCGCATTCCTCAACCAGCTCGGAGAGGCAGTTGACGTGACCGGCCGAACCGTGGTCGTGGATGGACACTACCGGGTTGACGTCTTCCTCGCAGAGGGCGCGCACCAGGTTGTTGGCACGTTTCTGCATTTCGGGGTTGGCGCGCTGTACGGCGTTCAGCTCGATGCCGCTGGAGTAGCGTCCCGTATCGACTGACGATACCGAACCGCCGCCCAGGCCGATGCGGTAGTTGTCGCCGCCTACTACAACCACCTTGTTTCCCTTTTTCGGCTCGCCCTTCAGGCAGTCGCGCTTGGTGCCGTAGCCTACGCCGCCGGCCAGCATGATTACCTTGTCGTAGCCGTATTTCTCGCCGTTCTCCTGGTGCTCGAAGGTCAGTACGGAACCCGCAATGAGCGGCTGACCGAACTTGTTACCGAAATCGGAAGCACCGTTCGAGGCCTTAATCAGAATCTGTTCCGGAGTCTGGTAGAGCCATTTGCGCACCGGCAGGATGTCCTCCCAGTCGCGTCCGCCGTCAAGGCGCGGATATGCCGTCATGTACACGGCCGTTCCGGCAATGGGCCATGAGCCTACACCGCCGCCCATACGGTCGCGGATTTCGCCGCCCGTACCCGTGGAGGCACCGTTGAACGGCTCTACCGTAGTGGGGAAGTTGTGCGTCTCGGCCTTGATGGAGATGACGCTCTCAATGTCCTTGATGATGAAGTAGTCGCTCGTCGAGTGGTCCTGCGGAGCAAACTGCTCGATGACGGGGCCCTGCGCAAAGGCTACGTTGTCCTTGTAGGCCGAGATAATCTTGTGGGGGTTCTCCTTGGTCGTCTTCTTGATCATGGCGAAGAGCGACGACGGCATTTCCTCGCCGTCAATGATGAACGAACCGCCGAAAATCTTGTGACGGCAGTGCTCGGAGTTGATTTGCGCAAAGCCGAACACTTCGGAGTCGGTCAGTTTGCGGCCCAGCTGCTTCTCGATGTCGTGCAGGTAGTTGATTTCCTCGGGCGAGAGGGCCAGACCCTCCTGCTCGTTGTAGCTTTCCAGGTCGTCGATATATTCAATGGGAGCCGGCTTGATGTTGACGGTAAAGATGTCCTGGTCCAGCCCCTTGTACATGCGCTGCAGCATGGGGTCGTGGTCGGCGTTCTCATCTTTTACGGGGAAGTATTCCTCAATGCGCGAAATGCCGTGGAGATTCATGTTTTGCGTAATCTCAACGGCATTTGTACTCCAGGGGGTAATCATTTCGCGACGGGGGCCTACAAAGTAGCCTTCCAGCTTGTCTGCATTTTCCACGGTAGCGCCGCCATAGAGCCAGCACAGTTCGTTTTTCTCTTCGGGGGAGAGCTGATGGTCAACTTGCGTTGCGATGATGCTCTTTCCGGGTGTTCTGAAAAATAGAATCATGTCGATATCGGAATTAAAAACGTTTTCAAAAGACAAAGATACAGCAAACCCGTCGGAGTGCAAAAGATTTTTTAAGGTTTTCTTTGCTTCCGTGACGCCTTTTTTTCAGTGTGGGCGGGTGCTTCGGGGCGTTTGTCGGTCGGGAGTAGGGGCCAAGAGCAGTGCAGGCTGCCGTTTTCATTTTCCGGGGGTGCGGAAAGATGAAAACGGGCGGGAACTTTTGGGGCCGGGGCCGGAGGAAAAAATTTTTTCCCGCCGACCTTTTCCGTCCCTGTCCGGCAGCCTTGGGCCACGCCCGGCCGGAAAATGCACTTTTTGTTTGCTCGTACGCCTGCCTTTTCGTACTTTTGTGAACTGATTTTAATTTTTTTATCTGTTACTGAACATGGAATATTTTATTGAAGCTCAGCATCTCGTCAAGAAGTTTGAGCAGCACACGGCGCTCAACGACGTGAGCATCAGCATACCCAAAGGTCAGGTGTTTGGCCTGCTGGGGCCGAACGGGGCCGGAAAGACCACCTTTATCCGTATCATCAACCGCATCACCGTGCCCGACAGCGGCCGGGTGCTTTTTGACGGGCGTCCGTTTGAGCCGTCCGACGTCATGCGCATCGGTTACCTGCCCGAGGAGCGCGGCCTCTACAAAAAGATGAAGGTGGGCGACCAGGCGCTCTATCTGGCCCAGCTCAAGGGCCTTACGCACCGCGAAGCCAAGGAGCGCCTGACCTACTGGTTTGAGAAGTTCGACATCATGCCCTGGTGGAACAAAAAGCTGGAGGAACTCTCCAAGGGCATGCAGCAGAAGGTGCAGTTTGTCATCACCGTGCTCCACCGTCCGCCCCTGCTCATTTTTGACGAGCCTTTCAGCGGTTTCGACCCGCTGAACGCCGAACTGCTGAAAAAGGAAATCCTGGCGCTGCGTGACGAGGGCCACACCGTAGTGTTCTCCACCCACAACATGTCGTCGGTTGAGGAGGTTTGCGACCATTTTGCCCTCATCAATCATGCGCAGGTCGTGCTTAGCGGCCGTGTGATGGACGTGCGCCGCCAGTTCCGCACAGGGCTGTACGAGGTGGTCACCGTGGGCGGCACCCTGGCGCCCGACCCGACTTACGACATCGTGAGTGTGGAGGAGCAGTATGACGAGCATCGCTACGTGTTGCGCAAAAAGGTTGACGGCAGCAATTCCGACTGGCTGCCGGTGCTCACGCGCCAGGCCGAGGTGCGGCTCTTTGCCGAGCAGTTGCCCACCATGAACGACATTTTCATCCAAACCGTCAATTCTGCATCAAACCAAGCCTAAAGCCTTATGAATAAAGTTCTTATCATCATACGCCGCGAATTGCTTAACCGCATCGGCAAGAAATCTTTTATCATCCTGACGGTGCTCATGCCGTTTATCTTTGCAGCCGTGATTTTTGTGCCGCTCTGGCTGGCCAGCTTTAAGGACGGCGATCAGAAACAAGTGGTCATTGTAGACCGGACGGGGCTTTATGCTCCCCTCTTCCGCAGCAACGAGCGCTTTGCCTTCAGCGTGGCGCCGCAAATAACCGACAGCATGCGTCAGGCCGAAACCGACATCGACGCCGTGCTCTATTTTTCGGGCGACCTCTCGGTCAATCCCAAGGCCGCCGTCATCTATTCGCGCGAGGAGGTGCCCTTTGAGCTGACCGAATACGTCAACAGCCAGTTGGGCCGTTTCCTGCAGCGGCAGCGCCTGTCGCATTATCAGCTTGACCACGTGGATATCAACAAGCTGCTGGCCGACGCCAATACCGACTTCAGCATCCAGACCTTCAAGTGGGACGAACACGGCAACGAGGTGCTCTCCGACGCCAACGCCGCAGCCCTGGCCGGCATGGTGCTTGTGCTGTTCATTTACATGTTCATCCTCTCGTACGGCGGCATGGTGATGCAGAGCGTGATGGAGGAGAAAACGAACCGCATCGTCGAAATCATGGTGTCGTCCGTGCGGCCCTTCCAGCTGATGATAGGCAAGATGGTGGGCATTGCGCTGGCCGGCTTTGTGCAGCTCATCGTGTGGGGTCTGATGCTGAGTGTCATTATGCTGATAGCCGGTGTGGCATTCGGCGTGAATGTGGGTCTTTCGGGCATGCCCGATTCTGCCGCCCTGACGGCGGGTGCCGCTCCGGCCGCTCCTTCCGAACTGGACGCCATCATGACCCCCCTGCTCAACCTGCCGCTGCTGGAGATGGGGCTCATGTTCGTGCTTTATTTTATCGGGGCTTACCTGCTTTATGCCTCGTTTTTTGCAGCGGTGGGCGCTTCCGTCAACGAGCAGGAGGACAGCTCGCAGTTCATGAGTCCCGTTATCATTCTGCTTATCTTTGGCCTTTATGCCGCCATCTACGGCATTCAGAATCCCGACGGACCGCTGTGTTTCTGGGCCTCGCTCTTCCCGCTTACGTCGCCCATCGTCATGATGGCGCGCATACCCTTTGGTGTGCCCCTCTGGCAGGAAGTGCTTTCGCTGGCGCTGCTCTTCCTCTCCGTGGCGTTTATGGTGTGGGCGGCCGGCAAGATTTATCGCGTGGGCATCCTGATGTACGGCAAGAAGCCCAGTTTCAAGGAAATGATACGTTGGATTCGCTATAAATAGGATATACGGAACCGCTAGCAGAGCGGGCTATAATAATGCCGGACGGGCACCCCTTCATGAGGCATAATACCTCAATGAGGGGGCGCCCGTCTGGCGTTTTTGTGTGAGTTATCGGATGGAAAAACGCAACCCGAATTTCAGGTTGAAGTTCAGCGGGTGGTCCTGATAGTAGGTACTCAGCCGGCTGTGGTTGTCAAAGTAGTAGCTTATTCCCGGTTCTGCATAGATGGCCGTATGGTCGGTCAGGTTGAATTGTGCGCCCAGGGTGGCGTTGACCGACCATTGCGGCTGTTTGATGCGCACGTCCTGTCTTTCGCCGGACAGCGTTTCGCCGTTGACAACGTAGCGCGAGTCGGTGCGTCCGCTTACGCATATTTCTGCAGCTGCACCTGCTGAGGCATACAGATTCCAGTGGCGGCTGTCAAGCAGCGTGTAGCTGATGCCCAGCGGAATGCCCAGATATTGCAGTTTCTGGCTGACATCATATTGCTGCTGCGTGCTGCCGGACACAATGTCGGAGGCCAGATAAGAGTAGAAGAGCCCGCTCTCCAGAGCCCACCGTCCGGTTAGTCGGTAGCGTACCGAAAGCCCGGCATGGATGGGAAACTTGTGGTGCGTCCGGGTGTCGAGGGCGCGGTTGGGCTGATACAGCGGCGTTGAGGACGTGGATTCATTGGCCGGAAGTTTGTCGGGGATGGAAGTGGCCATCAAGAAGTTTCCGCTTTCTTCCCCCTGTGCGGCATTAAAATTGTTTCCGCCGGCATAGGCTCCCACTTCCCAGCGCTTCGGGGACGTGCGGCGGGAGTATCCGTCTGTTCTTACGGCTGCATATGAAGCTGTTTTGGAGCGTGTGGCAGCCGAGCGTACTTGCGGGCGGATTTTCCGGTCGGTGTTCTCTGGGGGGGTGGAGTCGGCCTTTTCTTGTTCCGGAGCAGATGCCGGAGCCGGAGCAGCTGCGGTTGTGGCGGCGGCTTGCGAAGGCGTATTGACGGAGAAGGCGATGAGCCGTTTTTCCGTGTCTCTGCTCCGGAAGTCGGCGGTTTGAGCGTGGGGATGCGTGGGTGACTCCAGGGGTTGCTTGTGCTCAACAACCGTATGCGAAGCACGGGGCGGAACCGTGGTAGGGTAGCGGAACACCCAAAACAGTGCCGTCAGGGCAGCTGCCGCTCCCAGTGCCGTTTCGATGCCGTACAGCCGGCGGCGGCGTGTATGAACCGTGGCGGGGCGTTGCTGCTCCGGCTGCGGCAAGGCTTTCATGAGGTCGTTCCACAGTTCGGGTGGCGGCGTTTCCTCATAGTCCTGCAATTTTTGGCGGATGAGCGTTTTCCACTTTTCTTCTTTCATTTCTTACGGTATTCGTTGATTTGACGGGCCAGCATTTGCTTGGCTCTGTGTAGTTGTGAAGCTGACGAACTTTCCTTGATGCCCAGCAACTGGGCAATTTCCTGATGGCTTTTGTCTTCAAAGACATAGAGGTTGAGTACGGTGCGGTATCCGGTGGGCAGTTGTCCTATCATCTCCTGCAGAGCCTGTGGCGACAAGGCTTCCATGTCCTGTTCGTCAAACGGAGTTTCAGTCAGATGGTCCGGCAGTTCCGGTTCGTATTCAATACAGTCAAAACGTTCGCGCCGACGTAAAAAAGTAATTGATTCGTTGACAACGATGCGGGTCATCCAGGCTTTGAGTGAGCCTTTTCCGCGATAATGAAAACGGGAGATTTGGGTGAAGATTTTCAGGTAGCTGTCCTGCAGCACGTCCTTCATGTCGTGCACGTCGCGAATATACCGGTGGCAGACGGCGGTTAAATTGCCTGCCGTCTGCCGGTATAGTATGCTGAGCGCTTCGGCGTCATTTTCAGCGGCGCGCTGGGCCAGTAGTGCTTCGTCCAATTCTTCTGTCATTTCCCGGATTCAGGCGTGCTTTCCTTCTTATTTTACGCGGGTGAAATATGAGCGGTCGCCCAGGTTGAGGTCGGTGTTGCCGCTCGAGCGGCGGGAACAATAATTAAACTGGGTTGATTTCATGCCGCTGAATGAATTCCATTTTAAGGTGAGTTTGACGGTCTTTCCTTGTGTGTCGGGCAGATTGTTGAGCTTAAAGGCAATAAGCGCGTCGCCCCAGTTGCCGAGCGTGTCACCATAGGCTTCGTGATGCAGGGTCAGTTCGTAGGGATCATCGGGGTTGGCTCCGCTTACCAGATTGAGTACATGTACGGTTTGACTGTTTCCCCAGCGGGTGCGGAACCTCAGTGTCAGGTAACCGTCTTCGGCAATGCTGACCCAGTCTTTCACAATTTCTACGGCGTCATTGCCGTATGCGGCTTCGTCGGCAGGGGCATGTACGGCATCTTTGGTCCGGATGCTGTCAATCCAATTGATGTAGGCCTGCTGCGTGAAACCGTCCCGACCATTTCCTGTCATGACCAGATTGGCCAGAGCTCTCACCTCTTTCTGCCCGAAGGGAGAGCGTGACAGGTTGGTGGGGAAGAGTGTAGTTGAGTCGTCCAGTTGCAGGTAGCATACATTATCGGCTGTATGCTTTACTGTGACCAGCGCATTGGGAGAAGCGTAGTTATAATAGTAGTAGTCATCTCCATTGTCGCAGGAGGTCGTTAGTCCCAAAATTACGCTGGTCAGAATAAGTAGTAGTTTCTTCGCTTTCATACGTTAGTTTTTTTCTATGGTTTCTACTCCATAAAACGCGGAAGCGTGATGAACCTTGCATGCCTGAAGTTAAAAAAAAACAGGGCAGGGTAGATTCGGTCAGGAACTTGTTATATGTTTTTATTGACCAGCAGGTAATAGACCAGCGCCCAGTCCTGATCGTTGGCCAAAGCGTCATATCCCCGGGCGCGCTGACCGTTGATGAGGCGGGGGTAGAGGAATGCACAGTAACCCTTTCCGTCTTCGGCAAACAGTAAAAGGTTGTTGCGCACAATCTGTCGGGCCTCTTCTGTTTTTGCGGAGTTTCCGGACGCAAGAGCATAGTAGTAATAAGCCGAGGCATTGAGGGTGCTCCAGTAGTGCGGAAAAGTGTCACCGTAGCGCTCTGATTTGCCGAACCAGTAGCCGTCCCAATGACGGATGGCAATGCCGTTCAGGTAGCAGCTGGGTTGCCGTCCGCAAAACGCCTCCAGTATGGGCATTTGCCGTCGGGCCTCGTTCAGACATGCCGTGTCGTGACTGACCAGATAGCATTCGGAAAGGAATTGTACGGCAGGGGCTACAATACTTTGTTCGTAATTGACTTCATGTTTGGGATAGTTCGTTCCGTTTTTGATGAGTTGGGCAGCCTGTGCAGCGTAATCGTTCCACAGAGAGTCGCGTTCCTGTGTCAGTCCGGCCTTTTCCAGCACTTGCATGCTGAGTGTGACGGGAATGCCTATGGCGTAGAATCCGTGTCCGAATTTGTTGAACATGGTGCGCAGGGTTCGGTAACCGTCATAGGCGTAGGACGTCTGTCCCGTAAGCAGGTACATGCGTAGTTGCAGCTCGGCAATCCACGGGTAGTTGTAGGCGCGCGGATAGCTGTTGTGTGTGACATTGGAATAGGTCACGTAGTCAGGATCTTGCAGTTTGTTACGCACAAAATCGGTGTAACGTATCAGTGAATTGAGCAGTACCGTATCACCCGTCAGCTGACAGCATTTGGCCAGCAGTACGCCCATGCCCACGCGCTCTGCTCCCTCGTTCCGGTCGGTTGGGCTGCAACTGTGGTTGGGGTCGAGCAGCAGGCTGTCGGTCTCGTTGTCGTAGGGCAGGTAAGCACCGTAGCGCGGGTCGTCGGTGCGTTTCATCTGCTGGTGGGTGCGTATGAATTCTACGCGCCTGGCAATGAGTTCGTCAAAGCGGTTGAACGCTGCCAGTTCGGTAACGGCTCGCCCTCCGTTGTTATAGTGGAAAATCACGCTGAAGTTTCCCGGTTGACTGACCGGAATATCTACGCGGTAGCGTCCTTTTTCCAGCCGGACTTTATATTTTTCGCCGTGAGCCGTGGCAAAAACTTTTTTCAGTTTGTAGCGGCTTTCCAGCGTGGCGTGTACGGTATCTCCCAGTTCAAACGTATATTGGTTGCAGCGGGCCAGTACGCTCCGCCGCTTCAGCAGTTGTTGTTCAAAGTCGTCCCATCCCTGATGCTCAAACAGACGCCATTCCATCGTTACTTCTTCTTCGGGCTCCAAGGTCTGTTCGGGCAGTCCGAGGGCAATGACGCCGCGTGTCTGGGAATTTCCTTTCTCTTGCCCACGCTCCCAGATATCATAGTCATGCAGGCTGCCCCGGGTGAGGGCCAGCCCCAGGTGCGGCCCTTTTGCTCCCATGCGCAGGGCACATACGTATGCAGCCGTACCTTCCGCCCATACGTGGGCATGTGCCCGTTGGGTCATGCAGGTTGCCGCGTCGGGATAATTGTCGTTGAAGGGTGTAAAAATACCGATGTCACGCAGCGTTACGTTTGCTTGCGTATGGTTGCGCAGCGTGTAGCGCTCTACCAGGTCGTCGCCCTCATATCGGCGGCTTACGATGACGCGTATGCCTCCGGCGTCATAAACAGCTTCCATGCCGTCGGCCGAGAGGCTCAGCGGCCGGTTCCAGCGTACGGTGTCGCGCTTGCTGTCGGTTTCTACGGTCAGGTATCCCAGTCCCCAGCTGTAATTTTCCTGTATCCATTCATATTGTGATCCGTCGGTGGCCAGTAGCCAGTTCATGCCCGTAGGGTCGTCGCTCAGGGTGATGGATGCAATGCTTCCGGTTACGGGATTGATGGTAATTTTAGGCCGTCCGGCTTGTAGGGTTGTTGCCAACAGAACCCCGCATATCAGTAAGGTATATTTCAGTTGATTCATGCTTTTCTCATGTTAGGATAAGGATATTGCAAAGATAGCAAAAGGGCAAGCAAGAATGCCGGACAAAATCTTTTTTTATCTTACCGTATCGTAACAAGCTTTAAATTTCGGAGGAGACTTGTCCGTTACGGCAGAAAAAGTTATTTTTGAATGTAATTCTAAATCGGCGGCAGGCATAGGCTTGCTGCCATGAATGTGTAATCAGAGAGCAGCATGACAAATAGCAAGCAACTTACGATCAATGCAGGGGGTAAACTCCTTTCGTTTGAGCAGCCGCGGGTGATGGGAATTCTTAATGTGACGCCCGATTCCTTTTATGCCGGCAGTCGCACGCCGGGTGTTGATGAAATCCGTCAGCGAGCCCAACGCATGGCCGATGAAGGGGCCGATATGATTGATGTGGGAGCCTACTCCTCGCGTCCCGGGGCGGCCGACGTTTCGCCACAGGAGGAAATGGAACGTTTGCGGATGGCTCTTCCTGTCATTCGTAGCGTGTGCCCGCATATTCCGCTATCCGTCGATACGTTTCGTGCCGATGTGGCCCGGATGTGTGTGGAAGAATGTGGTGCCGACATCATTAACGACATTTCGGGCGGTCAGCTTGACCGGAATATGTTTCGTACCATTGCCCACCTGAAGGTGCCTTATATCCTGATGCACATGCGCGGTACGCCTGCCGACATGCAGCAGTTTACGGGATATGAACACCTGGAGCGTGAGGTGATGCTCTATTTTGCGCAGCGTGTGCGCTATTTGCACGACTTGGGCGTGAGCGACGTGATTCTCGATCCCGGGTTCGGCTTTGCCAAGACGTTGGAGCAGAATTATGATTTGTTGCAGCATCTCGACGATTTACAGGTGTTCGGCCTGCCTGTGTTGGCCGGGCTTTCGCGCAAGTCCATGGTCTACAAACTGCTGGGCATAACACCGGAGGAGGCCCTTAACGGCACTACGGCGCTGCACATGGCTGCCCTTGAGCGTGGAGCCGACATCCTGAGGGTGCATGATGTACAGGCGGCCGTACAGGTCGTGGCGCTCCATCGTGCGCTTTGCGGCCATACAAATTCATGAAGGGGAGAGCAGAAAGAAAAAAGGATTCGGACAGAAGTTCCTGAATCCCCGTTTCTGTAAAAAAAGAGGATTATTTGATTTCCTCGTAGTCAATATATTCACCCTCTTGGGCTGAAAAAATCTTTTTGCCGTCAGCGGGACGTCCGTTTGACGGCTTTTTTTGTTCCTGTTCGGGTTGTGGATTTTCGTGGCGGTAAGTCGTTTTCTGTTTTGAGCCCAGGCCCAGTATTTTACCAATGAGTATGCGCAAGCCTATGACAAAGGCCAGAATAACGGCAATGCCGAGCATGAATAGGCATCCCAGTGTTTTAAACAACATGTATTTGACAGAGTTGGTTGATTCTACAATTTTTTTAGTACGCCTGCTTCCTTTCGCCCGCTTTGTCCTTATGAATGGACATCGCCGGCCGGCGTGCGCAACAAAGGTAGACAAATCGTCCGATATACCCAACCTTTCCCGGCAAAATAAAACCCATATCGACCACAAATGAGTCGGTATGGGGAAATGGGTGACTGAAATAATTTTTGCTGTGTCCTGGCGGTGGGGCGTTTCTTTTTCCTTTGCCTGTCAGATGCGCTTCTTGCGTAAAATGACGGACAGTACGACATACAGGATAACGACTACCGAGAAACCCACAACCGAATATCCCAGCAGAGCCAGGGTGGCGATAAGTACGGCGCAGGCCAGCATGAACAGGTAGCGCACGCGGTTGCCAATCCACCGGAAGTGCTTGAATTTAAGGGCAAACATCGGAATTTCCGATACCAGCAGGAAACATGAGATGACAATGCCGGCCAGCAGTCCGTAAAACGAGTCGGGCGACTGCAGGATGGGGTCTTTGAAACCGCAGGCCAGGGCGCTCCAGAACAGGGCATTGGCCGGCGTGGGCAGACCGATGAATGTGTCGCTCTGACGGGCGTCCAGATTGAATTTGGCCAGACGCAGTGCCGAAAACGCCGCGATGGCAAAAGCCACATAGGGCAGGTATGTGCGGGTAGTCATGCCGGCCAGGGGCATTTCCACTTGTGTGAGCATGTGGAATACGATGGCAGCCGGCGCAAAGCCGAACGTAATGTCGTCGGCCAGTGAGTCAAGCTCTTTTCCAATGGGTGAGGCCACGCCCAGCAGTCGTGCCGTAAAACCGTCGAAAAAGTCGAACACGGCACCCATGATAATCCATACAAAAGCGCCGGTGTAGTCGCCCTGAAAGGCATGAAGGGTAGCAATACAGCCGCTCACCAGGTTCAGGCAAGTCAGCGTGTTCGGAATCATCTTTCTCGTTTTCATAGTTAAGGTTGCAGTTTAGCCACTACGGTCTGGTTACCCGTAGTGCTTTGCCCGAGTTTTACAAGCGGCTGGGTGCCGATGGGCAAATACAAGTCGACACGCGAACCGAATTTAATGAATCCAAGGTGCTCGTCGATGTAGCAGTCCTCACCTAAGTGGGGGTAGGTTACGATACGCCGGGCTACGGCTCCCGCAATCTGTCGTACCATCACTTCCTGTCCGGCTGGCGTTTCAATGATGATGGTCGAGCGCTCGTTTTCGGTTGAGGCTTTGGGGAGCCATGCTTTATGGAAATTTCCGTTGTGGTGGCGTACATCCTTGACAAAGCCTTCCACCGGAAACCAGTTGGCATGTACGTTGGTCACCGACATGAAGATGGAAATCATCAGCCGGCGGTCGTGAAAATACTCGTTTTCCTCCACTTCTTCCACCACTACGACCTTACCGTCGGCCGGAGCCACGACAATATTGTGCGTGTCGCCCTCAAACAGACGGATGGGGCAGCGGAAAAAGTTGATGACCACCATATAGATGGTCCCCGTAATAATCAGCCCTGCATAGAATACAATGTGTGCGCCCAGCCATAAATAGACCAACCCGTTGAACAGTAAAAAAGCCACTCCACAGCCTATGAGGGTGTGCGTACCTTCACGATGTATTCTGATTTGTTTGAGTCTTTTTATTCTGGTTATTCTGGGCATTGGCTTGTGAACATTTTTTACGGGGAATAAGGGTATTATCTGGGGCAAAGATAATTTTTTTTGTTAAAACGGGCAAATTTAGCAGCCTTTTTCTGTATTTGTGTCAGTTTGGCGCTTACCATTCTTCGGTCAGTGCCCGCTCCAGCTCCTCACCCGTCAGGCGCAACCTGAACTGGCCTCCCTGTGCAATGGAGATGGCGCCTGTCTCTTCCGACACGATGATGGCCAGGCAGTCGCTTTTTTGCGACAGACCCAGCGCAGCGCGGTGGCGCAGGCCCAGCGCTTTGGGGATGTTGGCGTCGTGTGATACCGGCAGGATGCAGCCTGCGGCCTCAATGCGGTGGTTGCGTATGATCATGGCTCCGTCATGCAGGGGGCTGTTCTTGAAGAAGATGTTTTCAATCAGTCGTTGCGTGATGTTGGCGTTGATGATGTCGCCCGAGCGGATGTACTCGTTCAGTCCCACCTGGCGCTCCAGTACGATGAGCATACCCACCTTTTGCTTGCTCATGTTGATGCAGGCCATTACGATGGGCAGGATTTCGGCACGCTGGGTCTCGTTTTTGCGGCGGCGCTTGAAGAAACTCGAAATGATGCGCGAGTGGCGCTGTGTGCCGATGGTAGAGAAAAACCGGCGTATTTCTTCCTGAAACAGGATTATCAGGGCCAGACCACCCATATTGACCATCTTGTCGAGAATCGTACCCAGCAAGCGCATTTCAAACACCTGCGACACCAGAATCCATACCAGGATAAACATGATGATGCCCGAAAAGATGTTGGCCGCGCTCGACTGCTTCATCAGTTTGTAGATGTAGTACAGAATCAGCGCTACCAGCAGGATATCAATGGCATCTTTTATTCCAAAGTCAATCATTTTTCTTAACAGGCGTTTTTCAAGCCGCGGCCAGTGGCTTTGCCGGATGTGTGGTCCTGACTCCTGGCCGTGGTGTGACGGTAAAAAACAGGTTCTTGGTATTCTTCAGGCAAAGTTACAAATTTGTGCTCAAGCGCGCAAGTTTTTTAAAGGTGGCTTCGGGTGTTTGTCCGAAAAGGGTGCCGGTTTGTTTTCCGGAGGAGGCGGGTAAATGAAAAAAGGCCTGACCTCGTTTTCTCTCCGTGCCTTCCCTGTCTGTTTCAGCGGGTTGCCGTATGGCTGAAGGCTGGCATCGGGGTGAGCCTTGGGAATGTATGGACAACTTATTTTAAATAATGAACGATTTTTTTTGCAGTTTATAACAAAACGGGTATATTTGCCAAAGGCCAATATCCGTGTAGTTACAGATGGAGTGATATAGGCCGGTCGGAAAATCGAAAAACATCGCCGGGAACAGCCGGGGAATACTTTTACAATACAATTTATGGAAAAAAACAAACTGATTATTGCACTATGGGGTGCCTGTCTGTTGGGTAGCGGAGCTTATGCGCAAGAGCAAATTCCCGCCAGGGGCTATTCCCTGATTGTTGAGTCGGCTCAGAACCGGTTGCTGGAATCGGACCGGGCAGGCAGCTTGAAGATACCCGTATTCGGACAGGGCTTTCAGGCCACGTGCGATGCTTCCTGGCTTACGCTGACGACCGAAAAGAACCAGCTTCGGCTGGATTATACGGCCAATGAGGAAGCCGGGCAGCGTTCGGCTACGATAACCTTGCGGAATGCGGCCAACCAGACCGCTTCACTGACCGTCGTACAGCCGGGGGTTCAGACTCTGGAAAACGTCGAGTCTGAGTGGCTCCGGATTTTTCCCACCAGCAGCCGCTCCAACCAATGCCAGCCGGGAGCAGATGTCGACAAAACGCAGGATGAGAACTACGGAACGGTTTATCACAGCAACTGGTCGCAGAGCATTTCTGAAACCGACCCGGCCATACTGACCTATGATTTCGCAACGCCCCAGCATATTGACCTGGTCAATTACGTCCCGGTGAGTGGGGGTGGAAACGGAAAGTTCGGTCTGGTAGATGTTTATTACAAACAAAGCGGCGCGTCTGAATATACCCTGCTGGGAAATTATGATTTTAAAATGGCCGGCACACCGACTCCCGTATATTTCGGAGCCGACGGCATGGACAATATCACCTCCGTACAGTTCAGGGTAAAGACGGGATACAGCTTTACTCCCGGCATTGAATATTACGCTACATGTGCGGAAATGGAATTCAAGAGAAAGCTGCAGCCGGACGAATCCTTCCTGAAGAGAATCAGCGGAATTACCGCCACGAGCAGCGGCGTGCCGGCGCAGTCGGGTGAGGACGTTTCCCGAACGCTGGACTACGACCCGTCGACCCTGTTTCATACGGATTACAACCGGCAGGTCAGTGAGGAGAATCCCGTTGTCCTGACCTATACCTTACCCGCCGGCAAGCAGCTGGCAAATGTGGTTTACCTTCCCCGACAGGACGGCGGTAAAAACGGCAATTTCGGAAAGGTAACCGTCCGTTACAAGGCCCAAGATTCCGATGAATTCACGGATTTGCTCACAAAGGACTTCGGTCAGGCCACCACACGTACGGAAATTGACTTTTCCGGTGTACAGACTCCCGTCAGCGAAGTGCAGTTTGTCGTAACTTCCGGTTTCGGCGGGTTTGTGTCATGTGCCGAGATGATGTTCTATGAGTCCCGAACCATCAGTAATGACTATACCATATTTAAGGATAAACTGTACACGCAGCTGGCCGACGGAACAACGCAGGCAGATATCGATGCGCTGACCGACCCGTTTGTGAAGAAACTGGCGCAGGACCTCTTCGACAAGAACTACAGCACGGCCTACCGCGTGGCCGAATATCCGTGTTTGCTCTCGCCGCAATCGCTCTCTGAGGAATGGAACACCCCGGGAAAACTCTACGACCAGCTGCAGGGCGTGACGGGAATCAACATTTCCAAAGGGCGCAACGTGGTGGTTGTTTCGGGGGCCGACCCGGGCGTGTCGCTTGCGCTGAAAGTCGTTGCCTGGTTTGCCGGCGAACTGGAGCAGAATTCGTCGGGCGAATGGGTCGGAGCAGGTCCGGCTGAAAAGGTTTATTCGCTGACCAACGGGGTGAACATCATTAACTACGACGGCGATTACGACGGCCTTGCCTACATTTCCTATTATGCTGAGGCCAATCCGGAAAATTACAGTCCCGTGAGTGTCCACTTTGTTTACGGACAGGTAAACGGATATCTCAGTCCGGACAAGACCAATGAAGAAATGCAGCAGATGTGTGCCAATGCGCGCAACAAGTGTATGGATCTGGTGGGCCAGCGGGTACACTCAGTATGGACGGCGCAAGGGCTGCACGACTACTGTAAGGCTTCAGACGGCACCAGCCTGGGCTACCGCCAGTATATGAACCTGCTGGACCTCCTGATTGACTGGGAACACCAGCTGCTGGGATTCAAGAAGTATGGCCGTGTGCCGGCAAACAAGACCATGGCTTATGTGAACTATACCTATTATATGTTCCAGGGAAGTTATGGCGTGTCTTTCAAATATGACCAGGAAAGGCGAATACTGAACTGCAAGACGTTGATGTACGATGATTCGGACGCCATTTGGGGCCTGAGCCACGAGTGGGGACACCAGCACCAGATGCAGCCGTATTTCTGCTGGGCCGGACTGAGTGAAAGCTCCAACAACATGAACTCCTGCTACAATGTGCTGCACATGGGGTACACAGGCGAGCAGGCCAGCCGGATTCAGAACAACTGGTCAAATGCCTATAATCATTTCTTTAAAGACGTGAACACTTCCTATGTTTCAGCGTCCGGCAATCCTACTTATGCCCGTATGCGTGCATATGAAAATCTGAACAGCTTCAGCTGGTGTCCAGCCATCCAACAGGAAATACAGAATCAGTATAACACCTATTATAAAAATGGAGGATGGGCCATTCCGTCAATAGCCAGCGATCCTGAACATGCTTTGTCTACGAACGAAGTCTACGTGGAGGAAAATACGGCACCGTTCTATATGTTGCATAATTATTTCAGTTATGTATCGACCGACCGGTCAAAAGCCGAATTCCAGTTGGACCTGTATGAGGCATTGCGCCAGAATGACGGTCCCAACGGCTCATCGATAGAACCGGGCAAGACGGAAGTGGACAAGTATGAACTGCTGGCCAGCGCACAGAACGGAAACAAGAACGGAAAGTATGCTGAATTCGTGAAAAAATACCCCAATTCCTGTTGGGTGACCAAAGGGTATATCCATGAAGGAGCCACCTGGACGGAAAACAGCGTTCCGTTTATCTTCAACTATATTCGTAAGGCGTCAAAAATCTGTGGTTATAACCTGTTCGATTATTTTGACAAGTTCGGTTTCCTGCGTACGGTGGTAATGACGATTGACGATTACGGGAATAAGAATTACGCCATGATGGAAGATATGAAGGCCGAGTTCAAAGCTGACATGGAGGCTCTCCAGCTGAAGCCGATAACTGCAGAAATGATTGAAACCATGGCACACGCTTCTGTTCCTACATATGATACGCCTGTAATACCCAACTAATTCATAAGCGAAATGAAAATCAAACAATATATTATCGTACTGCTGGCAGGAGTGATGCTTCCGCTTGGGCAGTTACAAGCTCAGATAACCTCTTTGGATGAGCTGAAAAACGACAAGAGCTACACCATACGGCAGCTTCCGGCAGCAGACAATAACCAAAAAGTGCTTTACGCTACAACCGAAAACAAGGTTGAGGCCCGTACGGCCCCTTCGGCTGCCGAAGATGAAAAATGGGCGGTATGGACTTCGGAAAAAACGGGATACCATTATGTCTATAATCTTGACCGTGAACTTTTCCTGAGCAACACTTCAGGTGGCTGCACCGTGAGCAGTGTGCCTGCCCCCTGTTACTTGATCGAAACCAGCCAGACAGGCCAATGGCTGCTGGCCAATAATGATTTGCTGACAGGCCTGACGACTGCAACGGGCGGGGTTGTATTTTCGAAAAATGCGGACCTTGATATCAGAGACATTTCTTTTTCTCTGACCGATGCCAACCGAGCTCTTACCTCTGAGGAAATGGCGAGGATTGAGCAGGCTGTGAGTCAGGCAGCGGCAGAGCAGGCTGATTCGGAGTTGCGCAGTCAGGTGTATGCCGAGATTGAAGCGCTGCTGGCCGAGGCCCTGCGTGTGGAAACACTCGGAAAACCTGACTTTGCAGGCAATTATAGTTATGAGGAGCTGGCCGACATTTACAATAATGACAGGGCGGAGCAATATGCCGTAGAACAGCTGCAGGCATTGCTGGAGCGTACCCGGGCTTCCATATATCCGCAGGAAGGAAAGTATTATCGTCTGATTAATAAGGCCCGTCCGAATGACGGCTCAATGGATAATACGCTGACTATTTGTGACGCCATGCCGCCCATGAACCTCGGGGTGCGGCAGATTGTCGAAAAAATTCCGGGCAAGCATCAGAATGGCGTGCTGGAACCGATCAGTCTGTTCCAAGTCATACGCGCCGGAAGCGGAAACGAATACGTCTTGTATCACCCGGGAAGCCATCAGTATGCCGGTGCGCATACGACAAGCGGGGAGAAAATTCCTTTGACGGACAGCCGTGCCGGGGCCGGTGTTTATAACCTGCAGCACGTAGGAGACCTGCTCTTCCGTTTCCAGAATCATGAGGACAACGCTTTTTATCTTACGGCCAACGGAGAAAGCAACTGCGTCAGCTATGACCAGGAAGAAGAACCGGAGAAATGGTACTTGCAGGAAGTAAAGTCCATTGATCTGCAAATCGGAAGCAGCGGCTATGCTACCCTCTGCCTGCCCTGTGCCATTGAATTGCCGGAGGAAGTAGAAGCCTATGTGGCTACGAGCCGTGACGGGAATGTATTGCATCTTACGTCATTGTCGAACTATACGGAAAGCCGCGTCCTGCCGCGATATGTGCCGGTGGTGCTGAAGCGTAGGAGCGATTGTACGGATACGGAATTCAGCTGTCCCGTCATTTACGATGCAGCTACGCCTCAAATCCCCAATCTGCTGAAGGGGCTGACGCTTCAGGGCAACATTGAAGAGGGCAGTTACATTCTTTATCAGGGGGCAGACAAGCCGCTCGGATTTTACAAAGTAGATCCGAACAGCACATTGGTTTACAGTAACAAGGCATACCTGCCTTATCAGCCGGCATTCCAGTCGTCTCTGAAGATTAGTTTTGATGGTGAGCTGACCGGCGTAGAATTGCCTGAGATGATGGAGAATGAAACGGACACAAACATACTGTACGACCTTACCGGAAGACGGGTTATACGTCCGGAAAAAGGAATCTATATTTCCACCAAAGGAAAAAAGCTGCTCATGAAATAATGGTACGACTGCCATATAACTCATAAAGGAATCACGGGAAGCGGATGTAAACCAGCTTCCCGTGATTCCTTTTTATGGGGTATTTTTTCAAGTATTGTATAGGAAAAGTTTGCCATAAAAAGCAGTATGCAGAAGAGAAAATAACCGAGTGAAAAACGTAGGTTTTCCTTCTTCAGATCTGCTTGTTGAACGTATAATCCGGACATATGAAATGCGTTTTGAAATATAGTGACATGAATGCCCTATTTGAACTTTTTTATGAGAATGGCAATTTTAATATTTTTTTACTAAATCGTAGCGGAGTTTTTAGGTATTTTTATTACTTTTGCGACAGAAGAATTCCCTTAAATCCAATAAAATATTCAAGATAAGATCGTACAGCATGATGCATCTGCTATGTTTTTTATGGCAATAAGAAGATTCCGTATAAAACATGAATGTCAATTTTAAAGTTATATTTATGAAAAAACAATTACTTTTCTGTTCGCTGGCCTTGGCCTCGTCATTGACGGCCATGGCCGAAGGGGGCGGTCCGGTGACGGATCTCAGCCAGCTGAGTAATAACAAGTGCTACACCATTGCGCCGGCAGGCACCGTGCGTGGCACCTGGACGTACTCGGCCGACTATCCCGATTACCTGGTTTCCACGCTTAAAACCGAAGAGGAGGTGAATACCTCCAATTCCAACCAGCAGTTTGCCTTTCTGAAATCCAGCAGTGGCAAATACTATATTTATAGTGTTGGGGGGGGTAAATTCCTGTATTACGCCAATAACAATCTGGTAGGACTGAGCGCCAGCGTTACTTCGGTAGCTTATGAGGCCAATGTGATTCAATCTACGCATGCTACTAATGCCGCCAATTATCCGTGGGTAGCGGCGCTGAACGGCGGTACCCAGCAAATGAACTTGTGCAGTCCCAATGGCGTGGCCGCTGGCCAGCCTGGCGTGGTATTTTACAATTTTTCGGGCGATGATGGCAATGCCATCAGCATTACCGAAGCGGACGATTTTGACCCTACCGCAGCCTTAGAAATCATTAATCGCTATGAAACCAACAATACGCCGGAAAATCAGGCGCTCGTGGAGGAGGCTGCCGCATATCTGAGCGTACCCAAAAACGCCGTGGGCGGTTATGACCTCACATTATGGCAGGCGCTGTATGATGCTTGCGGTGGTGACGGAGCCGATGTTACTGACGTTGACGATGAGTTTAAGGATGCCCTTACGGCACTGAAGAACTCCAAGCCGCGTGCTACCGCGTTCAGCAATGACAAGTTGTATCAGATTGTTTGTGTAGACCAAACCCGTGGCTATCTTTGTTCAGTAGATGAAGAAAGTGGCGTCTCCCGTATCTTTACTTCAGTAAAAGCCGGAGAAAATATGCTGGCCGGTTCCGACAAATGGCAGGTATTTACCGAAGATGGTCTGACGTACCTGTATAACCAAGGCGTGAAAGGTTATGTTAATTTTGCCGGGGGTGCCATGGGCGGCACTGAAAACGTGAATAACTGGTGGACCCTTGATGCTGTGCCGGCCACCATCAATATTCAGGCCAATGAGGCCATGGGCGGAGTTGCCGCGTATTGGATTCAGGATCCCGATTATACCGGCGGACAGCACGTTCATGCGAACAACAGCTATCCTACCGGCGTGCCCGCATGGTATGCTGATGGTGTAGCTTCGCATTTCTATTTTGTAGAAGTTGACGGCACGCCTGACGAATTGTCGCCTGCCTTGACTGTCGCCAAGGCTGATGCGCAAGTTTTTCTTGATGCCTATAAGGATACCAAGGCCAACTACGTAGGCGCTTATTCGGCAAAAAGCATCCAGGCTTTGCAGGCTGCCGTTAAAGCAGAGGATGCTACGGCTGAATCTATCAATGCCGCCATCGAGGCCGCCAAGGCCAGCGCCAAAAAGGTAGAGGCCGGCAAGTATTACATGATTCAGAACGCCAACACGTTTGACGACACGAAGCTGAAATCCATCTATGAAAACCCCGACGGGCAGAACATTGCCTGGAACACCGTAACGCAGAGCGCTGCCGAACTTTGGCAGTTAGTGCCGGCCGATAATGGCGAATACCTCATCAAGAGCGCCAATACCGGCAAGTACATCCGCTATGAAAGCGACGGCGTGTGCGCCAAGATGGGCACGGATGCTGACCGTCCGTTCACCCTTGCTCCGGGCGCTGACAACTATACCTTTGGATTGTGGTGCTATGGCACGGACCGCGGCGATTATAGCGACATGGTTCTGCATGTAGCTGATGGCTTCGGCACACTCAGCCAGAACGGTGGCACGAGTGTATCTAGTGGTGGTTATGTGTCAAGTTACAAGGGTGACCAGTTTGCCGCCTGGAACCTCGTGGAGGTTTCCAGCGTCAAGCTCACTGTGGGCGAGGCCGGATGGGCCACGGCCAACTTCCCGTTTGCCGTAACGTTGCCGACCGGCGTTAAGGCCTACGTGGTGAGCGACGCTGCTGGCGGCGTGGCCACGCTGACCGAAGTGACCGGCACGGTGCCCGCCCAGACGCCCGTGCTGATTAACGCTGCGCCTACTACGTACGACCTGGCCATCAGCGCCGAGGCTGCCGAGCCCGTAAGCGGCAATCTGCTTTCCGGCACGCTCTTTGCCACCCAGGTGCTGGACGATACGCGCGCCTATATCCTGGTGAACGACGCTACTCACGGCGTAGGCTTCTACCTGATGAAAGACGATGACCGCACCATTGGCGCCAACAAGGCTTACTTGACGCTGCCGGCCTCGGTTGACGTCACCTCGCTCAGCTTGAAACTGGATGGCGGTCTGACCGGCATCAACGGTGTTGAGGTGAGCGCCGGCGCCGATGCTCCGGTTTACGACCTGCAGGGCCGCCGTCTGCCGCAGGTTCCCGAAAAGGGCATCTATATTCAGAACGGCAAGAAAATCATGAAATAACCCCAAAACTGAAGCACACATGAAAAAACAAGTTTATAAAACTCCTACCGTGGAGCTGATTGACCTGCAGCTCGAGGGCTGCATTCTCACCGCCAGCGGCGAAAAGACAATGTCCATCCATGATGATGTTACCCATGGCGGCAGCGAAGCGCTGAGCACGGGGCCGGAGTTCCCGTGGATGGATAAAGAGTAATCCTCCGCCCCGCGTGGGCAAGCTGGCCCTGACACGCCTTTAGTCCACGCGCCGACATGACAGCAGCGGGCCGCACGCATAGAGCCGTGCGGCCCGCTCTCTTTTTTTGAAAGGCGGTCGCGGCGGGCTGCCAAATTGTCAGATTCGGGCGTTTGGCAAACTTTTTGAGCACTTAAGGGCAGCGGCGCCTGCGCCAGCTGGAAATTGAGCGCGAGGCCATCAAGCGCGAGCATGACGAGGCCAAGCTGGCCGGACTGAACAAGGAGATTTCCGACCTGGAGGAGCAGGAGCGCAACCTGCGCGCCAAATGGCAGGGCGAGCGCGAACTGGTGGGGCGCATCCAGCAGGACAAGCTGCAGCAGGAACAGCTGAAATACGAGGCTGACCGCGCCGAGCGCGAGGGCGATTACGGCAAGGTAGCCGAAATACGCTACGGCAATATGCTTAAGGGTATGACCATAGCTACTGCAGTTCCTGCAGAAACGAAGGCTTATGTCTTGGCCAATGGCTCAAAGGGTGTAGGTTTCTATCGGTTGTCAGAAAGCGACCGTACGATTGCTGCCAATAAGGCTTATTTGATTGTTGATGATGCTGCAGCGCCTTCAGTCTTCAGCTTGAAACTGGATGGCGGTCTGACCGGTATTGAAGGTGTTGAAAGCGCTGGCGGCAATGCTCCGGCTTATGATTTGCAGGGTCGTCGTCTGCCGCAGGTACCGACAAAGGGGCTCTATATTCAGAACGGCAAGAAAGTGATGAGTACTCCCCGTTCAGGAGGATTTCTCCGGAGTGAGTAAGAGCAGAATTCAGCATCGTTCGTTATTATACAGATGATATACCCCCCGAAAGTTGGACAAGAACTTTCGGGGGGGGTAATCGTGTCTGTACAAAAGCGAAAAAGTGAACCGTTGTATTTTCCTGGTTATTCCTGTTTGCGCTTCTGTCTGTCGTCAGATTGCTGTTTTCTGCGTTTCCGATGTGTCTATGAAGTCGGGAGCCTACTTGTTGGTGAAGCGGAACCAGTTGAAGTCGGCAATGCCGCCGATGCCTTCATCCTTACGTGAGAAGTTGAAGAGGGCAAAGCGGTTGGCGGTCCAGGGGAGCCCGAGTCCCATGTCCAGGTCGGTTCCCAGTCGTTGGAAGTGCAGGCCGTCGGTGCTGTAGAAGAATTGTGCCTTGAAGTTGCGTTCGGTGGTGCGTGCGCGAATCCATATGCGCTCTCCCGTCAGTGATTCGACGGCGGCCTGTTCCTGATCGTCCTTGCACATGATGAGGCGGCACTTTCCGTTCCGTTTTTCTACGGCAATGTAGGCATAGGGGAATTCAAATATACCGAATCCGGCTACGTTTCCTTCCTTCAGCTGGCTGAAGTCCAGTTCCACCGTGCCTTGCGAGAGGGGTCCCTGCACGCGTTGCGTCAGCGTGTTTCGGGCCGTCTTCAGCTGGTCGGCGCGCGATGCTTTGATTCTCATGTAGCCTTTGCGCTCGGTCAGCGACCACCGTTGCGGGTCAGGGTTATGGTTCCATTGCCATTGCAGTCCGAGCTTGCGGGTGTTGAATTCGTCGGATGTGGCGGGATATTTCATCCGTGCTTTCCGTTGGCCGACGTCCGGTTTGCGGTAGGTTATCTGGTCTTTCCCGTTGTTGCCCAGCATGGGCCATCCGTCCTTCCATTCCACGGGCAGCAGGCAGGGCACCCTTCCGATGGGGCCGCGGTCTTGCATGATGACGAACCACCAGTCGCCGTTTTTCAGCTGCACCATGCCGCCCTGGTGCAGTCCGTAGGGCGGGTAGGAAATGCTGTCGTTGAAGATGAGCCGGTGTTCATAGGGGCCGTATATGCTGTCGGAGCGCAGACAGATTTGCCAGCCTTCAGATCCACCCGCAGGGCAGGTGATGTAGTATTTTCCGTTGATTTTGTAGGCATGCGACCCTTCCATGCCGAATCCGCCTCCCAGTTCGTGTGCGTTTTTGAATCCGCCGCTCCATATTTTCCGTGGAGCCGACTTGACGGAGCGGGCATCGGCGTTGAGTTCCGTAATATAGAGCGTGCCTTGTCCGTGCACGACGTAGATTTTTCCGTCGTCGAAGAGCAGACCGGGGTCGTACATGTATTCGGGGAAGATGACGCGCTCCCAAGGCCCTTCCGGGCGGTCGGCAATGCACATGGAGAAGTTGCCCTTTTCGCGTCCCCATCCGTAGGGGGTGCAGAAGGCCACATAGAACTTTCCGTTGTGATGGCGGATGCTGGCGGCCCAGGAACCGTTGAGATAAAGGTTTCCGCCCTTGAGGTCGTAGCGGGGGTCCTCGTCATAACGTTCAATGGCGTAGCCGGCCATATCCCAGTTGATGAGGTCCTTTGAATGGAGAATGGGGCAGCCGGGCACATAGTGCATGCTGGTAGATACCATATAGAAGTCATTGCCCACGCGGATGAGGTCAGGGTCAGGCCAGTCACCCCAGAGCAAAGGGTTGGTAAAGGTGCCGTCGCCGTTGTCCGGATGCCATACGGGAATCTGTGCGGTTGCTGCGGCGGTGAAGCAAAACGCCAGGCCCAGGAGTGTTTTGCGGTAGTTGAAATACTTTTTCATGAAGATGATATTCTTTATGGGTGTTTCTGTGTGCTGTTGTTCGTAAACTGCGTTGCGAAGGAGTGGTGTAAGAGAGTCACATTATTGCAGATTCACTTTTTTTATGTATTAGACGGTTGCAAATATACGGATTTTTGGGGAGGAATGTGGCGACGTACAAGCCCTAAGCTTGTACTATTTACATCTCTTAATGCAGTTGTGGGGGAGAACATAGTACAATTAAAGTTAACCACTGTAAAAAAGGAAAATAAAGCGTGCCATTTTGGCATATCGGGTTGTTCCCTCCGGTGTTTTTGTTTGGGGTGATGGGCCTGATTCCGACTCGCTTCGCCCCAAGGATGTAGCCAGTTCGGCATCTGCCATTTTGTCACGTCGGATGGTTTGGCAAGGTTGTTGTGACTTTTAGGATGAAGCCGCTTCTGAGGAATGGCTTCGGAGTAAGAAAAGAAAATAAATAAAACAGATAAGTATATGAATTTCGACAACTTTACCATCAAAGCACAGCAAGCCCTGCAGCAGGCGCTGCAGCGGGCTGCGTCGGGCGGCCAGCAGGCGCTGGAGCCCGTACACCTGCTGGCCGGTGTGCTGGCCGTGGGTGAGAATGTTACGCACTTTCTGTTCAGTAAGTTAGGCGTAAACGAAAAGATGATTACCGCCGCTGTCGACCGCCAGTTGGCATCGTTGCCCCGGGTTAGTGGAGGAGGCGAACCCTATCTGAGCCGCGAAAGCAACGAGGTGATGACCAAGGCGCTCGATTTGGCCAAACAGACGGGCGACGAGTTTGTGGGACTGGAAGTGTTGCTGCGTGCCCTGCTGGCCGTATCCTCTACCGCCTCTACCATTCTGAAGGACGCCGGCATTACCGACAAGGCGCTGGCTGAGGCCATCAAGGAACTGCGAGGCGGAGCCAAGGCCAATTCAGCTTCAAGTGAGGATACCTATCAGGCCCTTTCAAAATATGCCCGCAATCTGGTGGAGGAGGCCCGCGACGGCAAGCTCGACCCCGTAATCGGGCGTGACGAGGAAATCCGCCGCGTGCTGCAAATCCTGAGCCGACGTACCAAGAACAACCCGATTCTGATTGGTGAGCCGGGTACGGGTAAGACCGCCATCGTTGAGGGACTGGCCGAGCGAATCCTGCGCGGCGACGTGCCTGAGAATTTGAAGAACAAGCAACTTTATTCGCTGGACATGGGGGCCCTGATTGCGGGAGCCAAATACAAAGGCGAGTTTGAGGAGCGACTCAAGAGCGTGGTCAATGAGGTGACGCGTGCCGAGGGCAACATCATCCTGTTCATTGATGAAATCCATACGCTGGTAGGTGCCGGCAAGAGCGAAGGCGCCATGGATGCCGCCAACATTCTGAAACCGGCCCTGGCCCGTGGCGAGCTGCGCTCCATCGGTGCCACTACGCTGGAGGAATACCAGAAGTATTTTGAAAAGGACAAGGCACTGGAGCGTCGTTTCCAGACGGTCATGGTGGACGAGCCGACGGTGGAAGACTCCATCTCCATCCTGCGTGGACTGAAGGAGAAGTACGAGAACCACCACAAGGTACGTATTCAGGACGACGCCATCATTGCGGCCGTCGAGCTGTCCAACCGTTACATCACCGAGCGTTTCCTGCCCGACAAGGCCATCGACCTGATGGATGAGGCCGCTGCCAAGTTGCGTATGGAGCGCGACTCACAGCCGGAGGAGCTGGATGAAATCAGCCGCCGTTTGCGCCAGCTGGAAATTGAGCGCGAGGCCATCAAGCGCGAAAAGGACGAGGAGAAGCTGGCCGGCCTGAACCGCGAAATTTCCGATTTGGAAGAGCAGGAGCGCAACCTGCGCGCCAAATGGGAAGGCGAGCGTGAGCTGGTGGGCCGCATTCAGCAGGACAAACTGCAGCAGGAACAGCTGAAATACGAGGCTGACCGCGCCGAGCGCGAGGGCGATTACGGCAAGGTAGCCGAAATACGCTACGGCAAGATGCGCCAGCTTGACGAGGACATTGCCAGTGTGCAGCAGCAACTGCGCGAACGTCAGGGCGGCCAGGCCATGATTAAGGAAGAGGTGACGGCCGACGATATTGCCGACGTGGTAAGCCGCTGGACGGGTATACCCGTAAGCCGTATGCTGGAGAGCGAGCGCGAGAAACTGCTGCGCCTGGAGGACGAGCTGCATAGTCGTGTGGTAGGTCAGGACGAGGCCATTCAGGCCGTAGCCGACGCCGTGCGCCGCAGCCGTGCCGGACTGCAGGACCCGAAACGTCCTATCGGTTCGTTCATCTTCCTGGGTACCACGGGTGTCGGTAAGACCGAGCTGGCCAAGGCTTTGGCAGAGTACCTCTTCAACGACGAAACGCTGATGACGCGAATTGATATGAGTGAGTATCAGGAAAAATTCAGTGTGTCCCGTCTGGTTGGAGCGCCTCCCGGATATGTAGGTTATGAGGAAGGCGGACAGTTGACGGAGGCCGTACGGCGCAAGCCTTACAGCGTAGTCCTGTTCGACGAAATCGAAAAGGCCCATCCCGACGTGTTCAACATTTTGCTGCAGGTACTTGACGACGGTCGTCTGACCGACAACAAGGGGCGTGTGGTCAATTTCAAGAACACCATCATCATCATGACCTCCAACCTGGGCAGCGCTTACATCCAGAGCCAGTTTGACAAGATGAAGGGACAGGCTCCCGCCGCTTGCCAGAACATTCTGGAGGAGACGAAGAACGGCGTAATGGATATGCTGAAGAAGACCATCCGGCCGGAATTCCTCAACCGCGTGGATGACATCATCATGTTCCAGCCGCTGACCCGTCCGGAGATTGAACAGATTGTCCGCCTGCAGGTAGGTAGCGTTGTTAAGCGGCTGGCCGACCAGGGCGTACGTCTTGAGGTAGCGGCCGACGCCGTATCGCTGATAGCCGATGCCGGATTCGATCCGGAGTTTGGAGCACGTCCAGTAAAACGTGCCTTGCAGCGCCTGTTGCTCAACGATTTGAGTAAGGCTCTGCTGGCCGGACAGGTTGACCGCACACGACCCATCAAGGCCGTGGCCGAAGGTGATCACCTGAAGTTTGAAAACTAATCACTTTTTCGTCCCGCCCCTGCGTGGGCAATGGGACTGGACATAATAATATAAGTGAGTGAGCCGCACGGGCGTCCTGCTGGGAGTCATACTCCGGCAGGCAGCCCGTGCGGACTTTTTTGTAAGAGGGGACAAAATTGTGTCAGTCCTGCCGATTTGGCACGGTGTTTGCTGACTAAATTGCAGAAAATAATTAAAAAAATCTCAGATATTTATGGCAAAAGGAACTATCGGGGTAACTACTGACAACATTTTCCCCGTCATCAAAAAGTTTTTGTATAGCGATCATGAAATTTTCCTGCGCGAGCTCGTGTCTAACGCCGTAGATGCCACGCAGAAGCTGAAGACCTGCGCCATGAAAGGCGACTTCAAGGGCGACTTGGGCGACTTGGCCGTGCGTGTAAGCGTGGACGAGAAGGCCGGTACGCTGACTGTCAGCGACCGCGGACTCGGTATGACCGCTGAGGAAATCGACAAATACATCAACCAGATTGCCTTTTCGGGCGTGACGGACTTTCTGGATAAATACAAGGACGACGCCAACGCTATTATCGGTCACTTCGGACTGGGCTTCTATTCAGCCTTCATGGTAGCCAAGAAGGTGGAAATCCTGACCCGCAGCTACCGTGAGGATGCCAAGGCCGTGCGCTGGACCTGCGACGGTTCACCTGAATACGACATGGAGGATGCCGAGCGCGCCGACCGTGGTACGGACATTATTCTGCATATTGACGATGATTGCAAGGAGTTCCTCGAGAAGGGCCGTATCCAGAGCCTGCTGGAGAAGTACTGCAAGTTCCTGCCCGTGCCGGTAGTGTTCGGAAAGAAAACCGAATGGAAGGACGGCAAGCAGGTAGACACCGAGGAGGACAATCAGATTAACGACGTCAACCCGATTTGGACGCGCAAACCGTCGGAACTGAAGGACGAGGACTACAAGAAGTTCTATCGCGAACTCTATCCGATGGCCGACGAGCCGCTCTTCTGGATTCACCTGAACGTAGACTACCCGTTCAATCTGACCGGTGTGCTTTATTTCCCGAAAATCAAGAGCAACCTTGACTTCCAGCGCAACCGCATCCAGCTCTACTGCAATCAGGTATTCGTTACCGACCAGGTGGAGAATATCGTGCCGGACTTCCTGACCTTGCTGCACGGCGTCATTGATTCTCCGGACATTCCGTTGAACGTCAGCCGAAGCTACCTGCAGAGCGACCAGAACGTGAAGAAGATTTCTACCTACATCACCAAGAAGGTAAGCGACCGCTTGCAATCCATCTTCAAGAATGACCGCAAGACTTATGAAGAGAAGTGGGACGACCTGAAGCTCTTTATCCACTACGGTATGCTGACGCAGCCCGACTTCTATGACAAGGCCAAGGATTTTGCCCTGCTCAAGGATGTGGACGGCAAATACTATACTTACGAGGAATATAAGGAACTTATCAAGGGCGAGCAGACGGACAAAAATGATACGCTGGTCTATCTGTATGCCAATCAGAAGGAAGCACAGTACAGCTTCATTGAGTCGGCCAAGGCTAAAGGCTATAACGTGCTGCTGATGGACGGTCAGCTCGATACGGCCCTGGTAGGCATGCTGGAGCAGAAGTTTGAGAAGACCCGCTTCTCTCGCGTAGATGGTGACACCATCGACAAACTGATTGTAAAGACTGATGCCAAGAGCGTCAGCCTGAATGAGGAGCAGACGGGCTTGCTGACAGGCGCTTTCCAGTCGCAGATGCCGAAGATTGAGAAGACGGAATTCCACGTAGAGGTGGGCAGCCTGGGTGAAGGAGATCTTCCGGTTGTTGTCACGCAGAGCGAGTATATGCGCCGTATGAAGGAGATGAGCCAGTTGCAGAGCGGCATGTCATTCTACGGAGAAATGCCCGACATGTATAACCTTGTGCTCAATGCCGATCATCCTTTGGTGAAGAAAGTGCTGGATGAGACAGAGGCTGACACCCGTGAGACTCTGGCTCCGATAGAGGCTGAAATCAAGGGCCTGAAAGCCCGTCAGCAGGTATTGGAACAGCAGCAGAAGGACAAGAAGGCTGACGAAATCACCGACGAGGATAAGAAAAATCTGACGGATTGTCACGAGCAGCTTGAAAGTGAGCAGAAGAAACGCGAGGAAACCATTGCTGCCAGCGCAGCCAAGAATGATGTACTGCATCAGCTGATTGATTTGGCTTTGTTGCGCAACGGTTTGCTGAAGGGTGAGGCGCTCGACAAGTTCCTCAAACGCAGTGTCAACTTGATGAAATAAGTAATCACATGGAAAAATAGAAATGCCGACAGAGGGGCGGAGTGGCCAAAAGCTCCATCCCTCTGTTTGTTTTTTCAAAAAAAGAGAAACGTATGAAACAGAGTTTCGGAAAAAGTCTTTTGCTATTGTTTCTGTCCTTGTTCGGACCGACGATGACGGCTGCCGTCAAAGTGGTTTATCAGCGAAGTGATTCGCTGAAGGTGGTGAGGTTGGTCGCTCAGGGCCGAAAACTGAAAGCTGCCGACCGTCCGGTGTATTTTGGACGGCAGTTCTTGGGCGTTCCCTACGTGGCCGCCACGCTTGAAGGCCATGATCCCGAATGTCTGGTGGTTAACTTGCGGCAGCTGGACTGTACAACGTTGGTGGAGAATGTGGCCGCCCTGACGTGGGCATGTCAGGAACGTGGGGATGCCTGGAAAAATTATATCAAATATCTGGAGCGGCTGCGCTACAAAGACGGCCGGCTCAACGGCTATGCTTCGCGGTTGCATTATTTTACGGAATGGATGTCCGACAATACGCGCCGTAAACTTGTGGTTCCCGTTAATGCCGGAGCTGCGGCGTCGGCTTCGTTTGCTCCGGTGTTGTCGTATATGAGTACTCATCCCACGGCCTATCCGATGCTTAAAAAACATCCTGAATGGGTATCGGTAATTGCACGTAACGAAAAGCAATTCAGCGGGATTCGGGTCAATTATATTCCGCGTGACAAGCTCAATGGAGGGCGCAGTACGCTGGGGGCCATACGCAATGGCGATATCGTGGCGATTGTGACCCGGCGCAAGGGGCTTGATTACAGCCATGTAGGGCTGGCGGTATGGGGGAAGGATGGCAAACTGCATTTGCTGAACGCCTCGAGCCTGCGGAAAAAAGTAGTAGAAGAACCGCAAACACTTTATCGGTACATGTTGGGACAACGTAACCAGATGGGCATTCGTCTGGTCCGCTTGGCCTGTTGTGTGAACTGAGCCGTGTCTTGTCCGTGTTGGAGATTAGCGGTGGCGGTATTCTGAGGGTGACATCCCCGTAGCCGATTTGAAGTATTTTCCCAGGAAGGACTGGTTGGGAAAGTTTAGTCGTTCAGCTATTTCCTTGATGGTATAATCGCTACAGGAAAGGTAGGTTTTGATTTCTACCAGAACAACCAGTGAAATCCATTGTCCGGCGGTACGTCCACTTACCTTTTTGATCACTTCTGACATGTACTTGGGCGAAAGACACAACTGTGAGCTATACCACGAAATGTCACGCTGTTTGCGGTAGTTTTGCGAGAGCAGGTGTATGAATCGTTCGAAAATGGCACCGCTGCGGCTGTTTGAGGCAGAATCCGAACAATAACGGCGGTAAAGGAAGTTGCATACGTCAAAGTAATATGTTCGCAGAAGTAAGGCTACCAGTTCACGCTGGAAATGATTGTTACGTTCGTTGAGTCGTTCCTGAATCATGTTGAACATACGTACAACCTGACTGATCTCTTCCTCATTGAGCTTGATGATGGGCCGTTCCAGCAGGAATACCAGGTAGGGCAGAAAACTTTGCAACCCGATCAGGCTGTCCTGTGAATATCGTGACGATACAAGCATGAAGCGTCCTTTAAAATCGGGGGTCCATTGACAGTTGTCAAGAACCTGTTCGCCGGTACCGATAAGAAATTCGCCGGCTTTTATTTCCAGCGGTTGCGAATTGAGTCGGAATGTGGCGCTTCCTTGCAGGCACAGGGCGTGTGTAATAAATCCAAGCCGGCGCGGTTGTAGGGGGTTGTCGTATCTGCTTACGTCGTCCAGAAACAAAACGTCACCCTCTACTCCCATGGCTTCTGTCTGGAAACTGTATTCAGCGTCTTTCAGATTGACGTGTCTGATTTCCTTGTCTTTCATGATAATTGATAATGAAAGATACAAATATGGCCATAAAAAATGAGAAAAACCATTTTGTCGCCCATAAAAAAATAAAAAGAACGCCGGGTAGATTTCTATTTTCCGTCAAAAAATGGCGCGTTGCCAAAATATCTTGTTAATTTTGTAGCCTACATATTATTTTAAAGCAATCAACAATGTCGTGTATTCTGCATATTGAGAGCACAACTACGGTGTGTTCAGTAGCGTTGAGTCAGGATGGAGCATGCCTTTTTGAAAAGGCAAATTATGACGGCCCCCAGCATAATACGCTGTTGGCCCCTTATGCCGAAGAAGCCTTGTCTTTTGCCGACAGTCATGCCATTCCGCTTGATGCGGTAGCCGTCAGTTGTGGTCCGGGTTCTTATACCGGGTTGCGTATCGGCGTTTCTACGGCCAAAGGTCTGTGCTACGGCCGCAATGTGCCGCTGATTGCCGTGGGAACGTTGGAGTTGTTGTGTGTGCCCGTATTGTTATATCATGATTTGCCGGAAGAAGCTTTGATTTGTCCGATGCTTGACGCCCGTCGTATGGAGGTATATTCAGCCGTTTATGACCGCGCACTTGGCGTAAAGCGTAAAATAGAAGCTACGGTAGTTACTCCTGACAGTTACATCGAATTTCTTGAGCAGGGGCCCGTGTACTTTTTCGGCAATGGTGCAGCCAAATGCCAGGAAGTGATTCGGCACCCTAATGCACATTTCATCGATAAGATTGTTCCCCTGGCCAAGAATATGATTCCTTTGGCTGAAAAGGCTGTGGCGCAGCAAAAATATGCTGATGTAGCTTATTTTGAGCCTTTTTATCTGAAACAGTTTGTGACGACAAAACCCAAAAATCTTTTGAATGGATTATAATACCCAACGCAGTAAAATCCTTCTGCCCGAATATGGACGTACGGTGCAGAATATGGTGGAAAATGTGCTGAGTTTAGAAAATAGGGCCCAGCGCCAGAAAGGTGCGGAGCTGATTATAAAAGTAATGGCCAACATGTTTCCGCAGAGTAAGAATGTGCCCGACTTTAAACATAAATTGTGGGACCATCTGGCTCTGATGTCCGATTACCAGTTGGACATAGACTATCCTTACGGAAAACCGGAACCCAAGTCTGCCGATTCCCGTCCCATGCGCATACCCTATCCGTCCCATCGCATAGGATATCGTCATTATGGCAAATTGCTCGAATCGTTCATCAACTATCTGAATGAGCTTCCTGAAGGTGAAGAGAAAAATCAGTTGAGTTTGCTCGTTGCCGGTCAGATGAAACGTAGTTTGGCTGAGTGGAACAAGGATTCGCTGAACAATGAAAAAGTGGTAGCCGATTTGGCACGCTATACGCACGGGCAGGTTCAGCTTGAGGCTGCGCTGCTGAAAAATACCGGTGTCCGCAGCACTCGTCCGAATAACAATGGCTTGCGTACCTCACGTAACAAACGGGGAAAACGGGCTTATTAAGGCGGACTTTTTTCGTATTTTGTGAACTAAAAAACATTTCGTCATGTCATCATTTATTATTGAAGGCGGTCATCGGCTTCACGGAACCATTATTCCGCAGGGTGCCAAAAACGAGGCCCTGCAGGTGCTTTGTGCCACCTTGCTGACGGAAGATTGCGTCAGAATCAAGAACATTCCGGATATTCTCGACGTAAATAATCTGATTCAACTGTTGGCAGACATCGGGGTAGAAATTACGGTAAACGGTCCCAACGACATGACGTTTTGTGCGCGACATATAAATGCCGACTATCTGCAGAGTGAAACCTTCTATAAGCGCTGTTCCTCATTGCGTGGCAGTATTCTGCTCATCGGGCCTTGTCTGGCGCGTTTCGGACGTACGGTAGTGGCGCAACCCGGAGGTGACAAAATCGGCCGCCGCCGGTTGGATACCCATTTTTATGGTATTTCAAAGCTGGGAGCCACTTTCGATTATGATGAGAAGCTCAACATATTCAACGTGCAGGCCCCCGAGCTGAAGGGAACGTACATGCTGCTCGATGAGGCTTCCGTAACCGGTACGGCTAATATTATTATGGCTGCCGTGCTGGCTGAAGGCACTACTACCATTTATAATGCCGCCTGCGAACCTTATGTGCAGCAGCTTTGTCACCTGCTCAATGCCATGGGCGCACGCATCAGTGGCATTGCTTCTAATCTTATCACCATTGTCGGGGTTAAAAAACTGCATGGTGCTGAACATCGCATCCTGCCCGATATGATTGAAATCGGCAGCTTCATCGGAATGGCAGCCATGGTGGGCGACGGCTTGCGTATCAAGGATGTCTCCCTGCGCAATCTGGGCATGATTCCCTATGTGTTCCAGCGACTGGGCATACGGGTTGAAACCGAGGGGGACGACCTTTATATCCCGAGGCAGGACCATTATGAAATCGAGTCGTTTATCGACGGTTCGTTCATGACGCTGGCTGATGCACCCTGGCCCGGTCTGACTCCCGATTTGCTGAGTGTGCTGATTGTGGTGGCTACGCAGGCCAAGGGGTCGGTCCTGTTCCATCAGAAAATGTTCGAAAGCCGTCTCTTCTTTGTGGATAAGCTCATTGAAATGGGCGCGCAGATTATTCTGTGTGACCCTCACCGCGCCGTTGTCGTCGGTCACGATAACGAATTGCCGCTGCGTGCCCGTACCATGGTTTCGCCCGACATCCGTGCCGGTATTGCCATGCTGATTGCCGCCATGAGCGCCAAGGGCACGAGCCGCATTGACAACGTCGGTCAGATTGACCGTGGTTATGAGCATATAGAAGAGCGCCTGAATGCCCTGGGAGCCAAAATACAGCGAGTTGACTAACTTATTTTCTGCTATGTTATGATTCGTCCCGACAGCATTTACGGCATAGGCCGCATCACCCGTACACACGGCGTCAACGGTAAGGTGGAACTTCAGTTTACCGATGATGTATTCGACCGCGCCGATGCTCCTTACCTGTTTTTGGAAATGGACGGTTTGCCTGTACCTTTCTTTTGGGAGGAATACAGCTTCAAGAACCAGCATGCCGCCCTCTTCAAGTTTGAAGACGTCGACAATGAGCAGCAGGCCCGCCGTCTGGTGGGTGCGCAGGTCTTCTACGACCGTCGTTTCGCTCCTCATACGGCGCCCGACATGGACAGTTTCAAGTTTTTTGTAGGCTATCGTGTGCTTTTGCCCGACGGTCGTGAAGTGGGCCGGGTTGAATCGGTGGATGAGTCGTCGGCCAATGTGTTGCTTTCCATCCGTCATACTGACGGGCATGAGATCATGCTTCCGTTTCATCCCGACCTGGTCACCTCGTTCGACGAGCAGCAGCGGGAACTGGTCATGGATGTGCCCGAGGCGTTGCTCAGCCTGAACGACTAAAATTCTGTCTCTCACAAATTCTCTCCTTGATATGTCAAAACGAAGTCTCGTAATTTTGGGCGCCACCGGTTCAATCGGAACCCAGGCTTTGGATGTGGTCCGGCAGCACCCGGACCTTTTTGAGGTATATGCCCTTACCGCCCATAATAATATAGAAAAGCTCATGGAGCTGGCCCGCGAGTTCCAGCCCCAGGCCGTAGTCATTGCCAACGAAGAAAAGTTCGACGCCTTGCGCGACGGGCTGGCCGACTGCCCCATTACGGTGTATGCCGGTGCCGATGCGCTGTGTCAGATTGTGGAGGCCGGTCCGGTGGATATGGTACTGGCGGCCATGGTCGGCTTTTCGGGGCTACTGCCCACCATTCATGCCATCAAGACCCGCAAGGCCATTGCTCTGGCCAACAAGGAAACGCTGGTGGTGGCCGGTGAGTTGATTACGTCGCTTGCCCGGGAATACAAAGTGCCCATCCTGCCAGTCGACAGTGAGCACTCTGCCATCTTCCAGTGTCTGGCCGGCGAGTACGACAACGATATCGAAAAACTCATTCTGACCGCTTCGGGCGGCCCCTTCCGCGGTTACGACGAGGCCCGCCTGGCTGCCGTAACGCCCGCCCAGGCCCTGCAGCATCCCAATTGGGAGATGGGGGCCAAAATCACCATTGACTCCGCCACGATGATGAACAAGGGGTTCGAGGTGATGGAAGCCCGCTGGCTGTTTGGCGTTGAGCCCGACCGCATTGAGGTAGTGGTGCATCCCGAAAGCGTCATCCACTCTGCCGTACAGTTTGCCGACGGCAGCATCAAGGCGCAGCTGGGCATGCCCGACATGCGTATCCCCATTCAGTATGCCTTCAGCTATCCCGGCCGCCTGTCGCTCAACTGTCCGCGGCTTGACCTTTTTGCGTTGCAGACCATGCACTTTGAGCGGCCCGACAGCCGCACGTTCCGTTGTCTGGCAGCTGCCTACGAGGCCATACGCCGCGGCGGCAACATGCCCTGTATCTGCAATGCGGCCAACGAGGTGGCCAACGCTGCTTTCCGGTCCGGCCGTATCGGATTCCTGCAGATAGCCGACGTGATTGAGCGCATGATGCAGGAAGTAAGCTACGAGGCGGCTCCTACGCTCGACAATTATCTGCAGACCGATGCCGAGACGCGTCGGCGCAGCGAGGCGCTCATCGCGTCATTATAGTATTTAATTACACACATACTTACTCACACAGAAAAAATCCAATGGAAGTATTTTTTATCAAAGCCCTGCAGCTCATTCTCTGTTTTGCGCTGCTGGTGTTGTGTCATGAGGGCGGGCATTTCCTGTTTGCCAAGCTCTTTAAGGTAAGAGTTGAAAAGTTCTGCCTGTTTTTCGACCCGTGGTTCCACCTCTTCAAGTGGCGCCCCAAAAAGAGCGAAACCACCTACTACGTGGGCTGGCTCCCTCTGGGCGGCTATGTCAAGATTGCGGGAATGATTGACGAGTCGATGGACACCGAGCAGATGAAACAGCCCGTAAAGCCCTGGGAGTTCCGGGCTAAACCCGCCTGGCAGCGCCTGCTCATCATGATTGGCGGTGTGCTGGTCAATTTTTTCCTGGCCTTCTTTATCTATTCCATGGTGCTCTTTACCTGGGGCGAAACCTACGTACCCGTCAAGAACATGACCCACGGTTTCAAGTTTAACGAAACCGCCAAGTCCTACGGTTTCCGCGACGGCGACATCCCCCTGCGCACCGATACGCGCACCTTCAAGAGCTTCGACTCCAACGAAACCGTGGGCGACATGTACCGCGGTATTTCCGAGGCCCGTCAGGTTGTGGTGTGGCGCGGCGGAAAGGAAGTGACCCTTTCCCTGCCCGGCAATCTCAACATGCTCGACATGATGAAGGCCAATCCGCGCTTCGTGCTGCCCCGTGTACCGTTTGTGGTAGATTCCGTAAAGGCCGGTTCGCCGGCCATGAAAGCCGGCATGCGCCGTGGCGACCGCGTGGTGGCCTTCAACGGCAAGCCCGTGAGCGACTGGAACGACTATACCTACCGCATGGGCCAGCTTTCCGACCAGCTTACCCATCTTAACGAAGCCCAGGCCGACCGTCTGCGCAACGTGCAGCTGGTAGTGGCTCACGCAGGCGGAAGCCTCGACACCATGCGCGTGCAGCTGGATGCCGACCTCCTGTTGGGCGTTTACAACCAGGCCCCCGACTATCAGACCGTAACGCGCCATTACACCTTTCTTGAGAGTATTCCTGCCGGCATCAGTCACGGGTGGAACGTGCTGACGGGCTACGTGTCCGACCTGAAGTATCTCTTCTCCAAGGACGGGGCCAAGAGCGTGGGCAGCTTCGGCGCCATCGGCAGCATGTTCCCCTCTACGTGGGACTGGCAGCAGTTCTGGCTCCTGACGGCCTTTATCAGTTTCATGTTGGGCTTCATCAACATCCTGCCCATTCCGGCCCTCGACGGCGGTCATGCCTTTTTCCTGCTGTGCGAGGTCATTACGCGCCGCAAGCCCAGCGACCAGTTTATGGAGCGCACCCAGACCGTGGGCATGTTCCTGCTGCTGGGACTGATGTGTCTGGCCATCTTCAACGATTTGGTGCGTTTCGTGTTTTAAGCCGCAGCATTTCTGGTTATACTGAAATACAAAAAACCGACCGCCGGCAGTGCCTTGAGCCTCGAAACTGAAGTCCTGCCGGCGGTCGGCTTGAATAAAGGGCCGGCCGTTATTGTCCCGGTGAGGAGTAGGCGGTTGTGTCCGGAATGATTATGAGAAGATATTGATGAAACGTGTTTTCCTGTTGCTTCTGATTGCCTGGTTGGGCGTGTGTATCCGCATCGGCGCACAGGCCGATTCGGTGGCGTTGCCGGATACGTGCCGACAAGTCAGTGCCGATACGCTCGTGCCGCCCGATTCCGGCAGGGTGCAGCCGCCTGAAAAACACTTCTGGCGTGCCGCCGGCGAAACCTTCGGCATGAACATGGCGCAGTGGGCCTTCGACCGTTACGTGCTGCGCGGTTTCTATTCCTATATTTCCTGGGAAACCATCAAGCAGAATTTCCGTCACGGGTTCGACTGGGACAACGACCATCTGAGCACCAACATGTTTGCTCATCCCTACAACGGCTCTCTTTATTTCAATGCCGGCCGCTCCAACGGCTACAACTACTGGCAGTCGGAACTGTTTGCCATAGGTGGCAGCGCCATGTGGGAGCTTTTCATGGAAAGCGAGTACCCCTCGACCAACGATATTATTGCCACCCCGGTGGGCGGAGCCGCCCTGGGCGAGGTGCTCTTCCGCGCCTCCGACTATGTGCTTGACGACCGCAGCACGGGGGCCGAGCGCGTGGGGCGCGAGCTGGCGGCTTTCGTCATTTCACCCATGCGGGGCTTCAACCGGCTCATCACCGGGCAGTCATGGAAGCGTGGCGCCACCACGGGCCGCCAGTTCGGCACGCCGCCCGTACACCTTGACTTCTCGCTGGGCCTGCGCGCCCTGATGTATCACGACGACAGGAGCCGTGGCCGCTCCGGCGGCATGGCCCGCCTGAGTCTGGAGTATGGCGACCGCTATGCCACCCGCTGCAAAGAGCCTTATCAGTATTTTTCGCTGCTGATGGAGCTGAATATGATAAAGACGCAGCCCCTGCTGAGTCGCGTGGAAATTGTCGGGCGCCTGCTTTCCAAGGAGGTGCTGCAGGCCCGCAGGTGCCGCCTCTCGGTAGGCCTGTATCAGCATTTCGACTTTTTTGATTCCGACACCATCAGTACCTACTCACCCAAGGAGTGGGAGCCCTGCGTGGTGCCCTACAAGTTCGGTACGCCGGCTTCGGTGGGTGGCGGTGCCATGTTCCGTTATGCCGACGGCCGCCGCACCTTCGACGCCTCTGTCCATGCCAACGGCGTGCTGCTGGGCGGATTGCTCAGCGATTACTACCGCTACTACCACCGCAACTACAACTGGGGCTCCGGCTTTGCGGTGAAGGCGGAGCTTACCGGCTCCGTCTGTAACGACCGGCTCACCTTTGCGTTTCACAACCAGTATTACCGCCTTTTTACCCGAAGCAACTGGGATTCCGTCGTCAATGGTGCCCCGTCGCCTTCCGAAGAGCCGAAGGACGTGTTGGGCGACGCGTCCTTTGCCTCGTTCAACCATCTGGAGGGTCGCGTCAGCTATCGTCTTTTCAAGTCACTTTCGCTCACGTGGGGGCTGGATTGGTATTATCGCCGTACGTGCTACGACACCTATCGCTGGATTAATATGGGTGGCTGGAGTTACGGTACCAGCGTTTTGTTTGTTTCCAGCCATCAGGTCAGCACGCAGCTCATGCTGACCTACCGGTTGTAACTGGAGATATTTAGGCTGTTTTTAATAGCCGGCAGTTTGTAACAACAAGGTCGGACCTTATTCTATTAAGGTCCGACCTTGTTGTTTTTTCAAACCGTCTTTCGTGAGCTGGCCTGCGGGGGAAAGGTTATTTCTGCTTTTTGAGGAACTTGAGGGCGGCTTCCAGCTGGCCGTCGCGTCCCTTGATGAGGTCTTTGACGGTGGGCTCCACCACGATGTCGGGCTGTACGCCGCAGCCTACAAAGAGGCGGCCGTCGGCATAGGTGTCCTTTTTGGTGCAGATGCGGGCGCTGAAGCCGTGGCCCAGGTCGATGACGATGGGCTGGCCGGTGCTGCCGTTGGAGGGGCGCCCGATTTTGGTGAAGTGTTTCTGCCCGTCAGCCAGAATCAGGAAGTCCTCGGCGGCCGAGGCTGTGTTGTGGTCAATCAGTACGACGGTGGGCACTACCAGTCGGGGATGTGAGGGCGGTATGCTGACGGTGTAGATGTCGTGTCCTACGTAGTATTCGCCGCGGGCCGTCAGGTAGCAGCGTTGGCTCCAGCTGTCGCCTACGGTGTCCTCGGGGGTCATGTATTCACCCCAGGCCGCATAGCTGGCGGCGTAATCGCGGGTGCACCATTTGGAGCCCGTCAGCAGCGTGTCGGGGGTGAGGTATTTCAGGATGCTGGCCCCGCATTCCGTGCTGCCGCCACCGTTGTAGCGCAGGTCGATAATGAGCTTTTTGGCGCGTTGCTGCAGGGTGGGGAAGATTTTGACGAAGTCGTCCACGATGGCCGGGTTACTGAACGTGTTGAGCGCTACGTAGGCCACGTTGCCCGGATACCACTTCAGCTCAAGCCGCTTCCACTCGTCTTCCTTCGGGTACAGGGGGTCGGAATATACCGGCTCCTGGATTTTGTGTGTAAGGTGGAGCTTCAGGGTCTTTTTGTCCGGCGTGAGCAGTTCTACGTCGTAGGACTCACCGCGCAGGCCCTGCAGCATGCGCGACACGGCCATGTCGCGGCGTGCGTAGTCGGTGGACGACGAGAAGAGCGGCAGGACGTGCTGCTCAAGGTAGGTCTGCGTGGGCAGGCCGTTTACCTTCACGATTTCCGTGCCAATGGGAATCCGCTTCCGGTTCAGCTCGTTGATACTCGTAACGATGGCCTTGCCTTCAATGTCGGAAATGTACCACTGCAGTTGGTCGAAAAAGGTGGTGATGCAGGGATAGTTGTTCCACATGATGTTGGTGTGGCCGTCCTTCAGCAGGGCGCAGAAGCGGCGCATTTCGTTGTAGAAGGCCCGGTTGTCGGGTGTTTGCTGCACCTTGGGCAGGTAGGCGCGGTAGAGGCTGTCCCATCGGGCTTCGCCTATCTGGTTGAAATATACGAAATTGTACTTCACTTCCGACCAGAATTTGGAGAGGATATACGTTTTTTCGTCAGGGGTGAGCGCCTTGTCCTGTTCGTCCGCCTGTTGGCTCCGGGCCGTCAGGGCCAGGCCACACAGCGCGAGGGTAAGACAGGCACGGCGCATTGTGCGTAGAGTGATTTGCATGGTGAATATTTTTTAGGTTTACTTATTATATAAATAGTTGTGGCCGTGCGGTCGCACACGAATTTGGGTCACACAAAGTTACTGAAATAATCGGGGCACCGGCTGTACGGAGGCCGCTTTTTTCGGGGAGCGGCAGATTTCGGTCCGGAGTTCAATAGGTAAATGTCGGGAGGCGGCATCTGTAAAATGAAAAGAAAAAAATTTTTTCAATGTTTCCGCCGGATGGGGAGGTATGTGACCAACGGAAGACCGACGGATACCGCGGTGACGGCGACATGGATGACAAACTGAAAGCCGGCTGCAGGCAAAGGGGGCGAGAACCGGCCTTTTTGCGGGTTTCGGCGAGTGGGGGCTTGGAAGTTTCATATTAATTTGTAACTTTGCCCCTATAAGTAACCTAAAGAAGAAAACACACACATCTATAAGAACAGTCATGAAAATACCTGCTGAATTTGATGCCATCCGGCCCTATATGCCGGAGGAGTTGCCTGCCGCTGTGGAGAGCCTGATGCAGGATGAGCGGTTTCAGGGCGTTGTAGCCCGGCTTTATCCCGACCGCAGTATGGAGGAGGTGCGTCAGCTCTTCCTCTCGTGTCCGGACAATCTGGCGGTGCAGAAAACCATATTCATGCCTTTGCTGGAGCAGCTGGAAAGGCAGTGCTGCAAGTCGCTGCAGGCTGATTTTTGCGCTTTGCCTGACAAGGAGAAGAACTATACGTTTGTGTCGAACCACCGCGACATCGTGATTGATTCGGCTTTTCTGGGGCTTACCTTGCTGCGTGATGGATTTCCCACGACCATGGAGATTGCCATTGGCGACAATCTGCTCATTTATCCCTGGATTCGCACGCTGGTGCGCATCAACAAGTCGTTTGTGGTGCAGCGTTCCGTGTCGCTGCGGCAGCGTCTGGAAAGCAGTCTGCTCATGAGCCGCTACATGCACTACGTCGTCCGTGAGAAGCACGACAACCTGTGGATTGCGCAGCGCGAAGGGCGCGCCAAGGATTCGGACGACCGCACGCAGGAAGCCGTATTGAAAATGCTGGCCATGGGTGGCAGCGGAAAAACACCCGTGGAACAGTTGGCAGAGCTGAACATCGTGCCGCTTACCATTTCCTATGAATACGACCCGTGCGACGTGCTGAAGGCCGTGGAGTTCCAGCAGAAGCGTGACAACCCCGCTTTCAGGAAAAGTCCGGCTGACGACCTCAACAACATGCAGACCGGAATTTTCGGCTACAAAGGTACCGTGAAATATGTGGCCGCACCGTGTATCAACACTTGGATTGAAGCGTATGCCGCCCTGCCCAAAGCCGAATTCTTCGAGGCTGTGGCCCGCCGGATGGACCGCGAGATTCATTTGCGTTATAATCTGTGTCCGGTCAACTACGCTGCGGTTGATCTGCTCGAGGAGGGCAGCCGCTTTGCCTCATACTATACACACGACGAGCGGCAGGAGTTTGAACATTATCTGCACGAAAAAATCAGAAAGGCCGACTTTGCCGGCAAGGATACCGGATTCCTGTTTAACACCATGCTGCGCATGTATGCCAATCCGCTTTATAATTATTTACAGGCGCATGAGTCGCAGGTGTAGAGCGGCATAAAAGTGTCCGGCGTGCCGTGTTTTACGGGTCGCAGGCCATAAAAATGTGTTGTAATGAGCAGAAAATTGAAACACAATTTGTTAGTATCGAATTTTCTTTCTAATTTTGCAACCCAAAAGCGCAGTATAACCGCATAATCAAAATAAAACAGCATAAATAAAATGAAAAGAACATTTCAACCCCACAACAGAAAGAGAAACAACAAACATGGTTTCCGCCAGCGTATGGCTACGGCTAACGGCCGTCGCGTATTGGCTGCCCGTCGCGCAAAAGGTCGCAAGAAATTGACGGTTGCAGACGAAATTCACGGCAAACACTAATTTTTTGCCGCGCATGCGCATGGCTGTCCGCTGAGGGACAATGGACAGCAAAAGGGAGGAATATCGGTTTTTTTCAGAAAAACCTGTATTCCTCCCGCTTTTTTGTCGTAACTTTGGCGCAAAATTCCGGACGGGGGCGCTGGCCGTTTTTTTCAGGTCGCCCGGACGTCGGGAAGTGCAGTATTGAATCTTTTATGTACCGCCTGTGAAATTTAGAACCTTTTTATTGCAGTTTCTTCTGTGGGCCGTGGTGGTGACAGCCACCTGCCTGGGGGCGTTGTGGGGAATCGATTTTTATACGAACCACAACACGTCGATTACTGTACCCAGCCTGAAGGGGTTGAGTCAGGAAGCGGCTACCCTGAAGATGGAACGTCTGGGGTTGCACGTTGAAGTCAGTGACACCGGGTTCGTACGTTCGCTGGCTTTCGGAACGGTGTTGCAGCAATCCATTGCTCCCGGTGAGAAGGTCAAGCCCGGGCGGCTGGTGTATATCACCATCAATTCCGACAACTCGCCTACCATCGTGATGCCCGACATAGGTGACAACTGTTCGCTGCGTGAAGCGCAGTCGCGCCTGCGTTCCATTGGGTTTAAGCTGGGACAGGTGGAATATATTGACGGCGACCAGGACTGGGTGTATGACGTCAAGGTGCGCGGCCGGGTGGTGGCTGCCGGCACGAGGGTGTCGGTTGACGATCCCGTGACGCTGGTAGTCGGTAACGGAAAGATTGACGATTCCTACAATGCCATCGATACCATCATGTATTCGTTTGACAGTATGCCCGACAGCCTGTTGGGCATGGATTACGGCCTGCCGGAGGATGCCGGTATGCCCGAAGCCGAATAAATCAATTTGACAGATATAAAAACAAAGCAGACAGACATGCAGCAGGATTGGGATGATTCCTTAGATGAAGCCGAGGCGCTTTCCAACGACGAGATGGACGCCGAGAGCGGGCAGCTGTACGAGCATTTTCGTCTGGTGGCCGACAAGGGGCAGCAGTTGTTGCGTATTGACAAATTCCTGGTGGAGCATCTGCCCGACACTTCGCGCAACCGCATTCAGCAGGCGGCGCGGGCTGGTTTTATTCATGTGGGCGGACGTCCCGTGAAGAGTAACTACCGTGTCAAGCCGCTCGACGTGGTGACGATGGTGCTCGACCGCCCGCCCTACGACAACACCATTGTGCCCGAGGATATTCCGCTTGATATTGTGTATGAGGACGACGAGCTGATGGTCATCAACAAGCCCGCCGGCATGGTGGTACATCCCGGCCACGGCAACTATCACGGCACGCTGGTGCACGCCGTGGCGTGGCACTTGCGCCACATGCCCGGCTACGACCCCAACGACCCCTCGCTGGGCCTGGTGCACCGCATTGACAAGGACACGTCGGGCCTGCTGGTGATTGCCAAAACGGCTAATGCCAAGACCAAACTGGGGGTACAGTTCTTCAACAAGACCACCCGCCGGCGTTACAATGCCTTGGTGTGGGGCCGTTTTGACGAGCCGGAGGGCCGCATTGAGGGCAACATTGCCCGTAATCCCAAAGACCGTTTGCAGATGGCCGTATTTCCGCCCGACTCAGGGGTTGGCAAGCCGGCCGTGACGCACTATCGTGTGCTGGAGTCGTTTGGTCCGGTGACGTGGGTGGAGTGTGTGCTCGAAACGGGGCGTACGCATCAGATTCGCGCCCACATGCGCCACATCGGTCATCCGCTGTTCAACGACGCCCGCTACGGCGGCGACCAGATTCTGCGCGGCAATGTGTCGGCTGCCTACCGGCAGTTTGTGCAGCATTGCTTTGAGGCCTGTCCGCGCCAGGCGCTCCATGCCCGCACGCTGGGCTTTCAGCACCCGCTGACGGGGCAGGAGATGGACTTTACTTCCGAACTGCCGGCCGACATGCAGAGTCTGACTACACGCTGGCGGCAGTTTGCGCAAACACATGCCTAAAATTACTTCCAAAATATAATTGTACAAAAACATGAAACGAACGATTGCTATTGTAGCAGGAGGCGATTCCTCCGAGCACGATGTGTCAATGCGTAGCGCCCGTACCATTCTTTCCTTTATGGACAAGGAGCGCTACAACAGTTATGTAGTAGAAATGGAGGGGCAGCGGTGGCTGGCCCATTATGAGGACGGACAGTATGCCATTGACCGCAACGACTTTTCGTTTACCACCCCCGACGGAACCCGTCACACGTTTGACTTTGCCTACATCACCATTCACGGTACGCCGGGCGAAAACGGTATTCTTCAGGGCTATTTCGACCTGATTAACCTGCCGTATTCCACGAGCGACGTGCTGGTAGAGTCGCTGACGTTCAACAAATATGCGCTCAACAACTTTTTGCGTTCCTTCCCCTCGCTTCATTTGTCCGATTCCGTATTGCTGCGCAAGGGTTGCCCGCAGCCTTCGGCCGACGAGATTATCAGCAGGCTGGGCCTGCCGTGCTTCGTCAAGCCTAACGCGGGCGGTTCCAGCTTCGGCGTGACCAAGGTGAAGAGTGCCGAGGCTCTGGCGCCGGCCATCGAAAAGGCCATGCACGAGAGCGACGAGGTGATGGTAGAGAAAATCATGGTAGGTACGGAGATTACCTGCGGCTGTTTCCGCGGAAAGAGCGGCGTGCGCACCCTGCCCATAACCGAGGTGGTGACGACGCAGGAATTCTTTGACTACGACGCCAAGTACAACGGTAAGGTCAACGAGATTACACCGGCCCGCATTGCTCCCGAAACGGCCCGCCGCGTAAGCGACATGACGGCCTACATCTACAACATGCTGGGCTGCTACGGCATTATCCGCATTGACTACATCCTGACCGGCGAAAAGGGTAACGAGCAGATTAACCTGCTCGAAATCAACACGACTCCGGGTATGACCGAAACCAGCTTCATTCCCCAGCAGGTGCGTGCCGCCGGGCTTGACATCACCGAGGTGCTGAGCGAAATCATCGAAGGCAAATTCTGACAGACATACGGCCGTTTGGGCCTTGGGTGTCCGCCCTGACAGCAGGGACGGACACCTTTTTTTGTTTCCGCGTGGCGCGGCGGCAGAACAGGCCGGCACCTTTTTCAAAACAGGTGCCGGATATTTTTTTCTGCGAGCCGCCTTTTTTCCACGCCCGTACCCTCATTCCATCCAGCCGGGGCGCATACCGGAATGAGGGCACGGGCGCGGAAGAGCCGAATCCGTTCTTTCGCAGAAAAAAATCATGCCCCGCGGGTTGGCCTGGCCGAAAGAAATGCGTAAATTTGCAACAATGTGCAAGTTGTATGAGGCTGTCTCTAAAGCCGTTTGGGGCTGAAGCTTCGCGTTGGGCTGAGCCGTCATTTGCCTGAACCTTAATTCGCCCTTCGGCGGTTTGTCCACCCCTTTTCTCCGGTGCCCGGTGGAGACAACCTGCAGGAAACGCATACAAGAAAAATATTACCATAAAAAACAAAGGAAATATGAGTTTGAAAATTGTAGTGCTTGCCAAGCAAGTACCCGACACTCGTAATGTGGGCAAGGACGCCATGACCCCCGAAGGAACGGTCAACCGCGCCGCGCTGCCCGCAATCTTCAATCCTGAAGATTTGAATGCCTTAGAACAGGCCTTGCGTTTGAAAGACCAGAACCCCGGTTCCACGGTATCCGTGCTGACCATGGGTCCTCCCCGTGCCACCGAAATTATCCGCGAGGGACTCTACCGCGGCGCTGACAACGGCTATTTGCTGACCGACCGCGCCTTTGGCGGTGCCGACACGCTGGCCACGTCGTATGCCCTGTCGATGGCCATCCGCAAGATTGGTGACGTAGACATCGTTATCGGCGGCCGTCAGGCCATCGACGGCGATACCGCCCAGGTAGGCCCGCAGGTAGCCCAGAAGCTGGGTCTCGACCAGGTGACCTATGTGGAGGAAATCCTGAAGTGCGGCGACGGCAAGGTGACCGTAAAGCGTCACATCGACGGTGGTGTGGAAACCGTTGAGGCTCCGCTGCCCATCGTGCTGACCGTAAACGGCTCGGCCGCTCCCTGCCGCCCGCGCAACGCCAAGCTCGTAATGAAGTACAAGCGTGCCATGGCTCCCATGGAAATGCCGGCTGAGGGCCTGCCCTATGCCGAGGAGTATCAGAAGAAACCCTACCTGACCGTTACGCAGTGGGGCACGGCCGACGTGGATGCCGACCTGGCTCAGTGCGGTCTGTCAGGCTCGCCTACCAAGGTAAAGGCCGTGCAGAACATCGTGTTCAAGGCCAAGGAGAGCAAAACGCTCACCGCTTCCGACGCCGATGTGGAAGGCATGATACAGGAATTGCTCGCCAACCATACCATCGGTTAAAAACGCTCAACTTAAAGACCAAACAGAAACATGAATAACGTATTTGTATATTGCGAAATAGAAGGAACCACGGTTGAGGAAGTCAGCCTGGAGCTCCTCACCAAGGGCCGCAAACTGGCCAACACGCTGGGCGTTCAGCTCGAAGCCATTTGTGCCGGCAGTGGCATTACGGGTAAGGTAGAGCAGCAGGTGCTGCCCTACGGCGTGGACAAGCTGCACATCTTCGATGCCGAAGGCCTGTTCCCCTATACCTCAAAGCCCCACACCTCCATTCTGGTCAATCTCTTCAAACAGGAAAAACCGCAAATCTGCCTGATGGGCGCCACCGTAATCGGCCGCGACCTCGGTCCGCGCGTGTCTTCCTCGCTGACCAGCGGCCTGACGGCCGACTGTACCGCCCTCGAAATCGGTGATTTCGATGACAAGAAAGCCGGCAAACACTACGACAACCTGCTCTATCAGATTCGTCCGGCCTTTGGCGGTAACATCGTGGCTACCATCGTGAACCCCGAACACCGTCCGCAGATGGCCACCGTACGTAGCGGCGTGATGAAGGCCGAAGTGCTCGACCCCAACTACAAGGGTGAGGTCATCATTGAAGACGTGGCCAAGTACGTGCCCGACACCGACTACGTAGTCAAGGTTCTGGAGCGCCACGTGGAGAAAGCCAAGAACAACCTCAAGGGCGCGCCCATCATCGTGGCCGGCGGCTACGGCGTAGGCAGCAAAGAGGGTTTCGACTTGCTGTATGAACTGGCCAAGGAAATACATGGCGAGGTAGGCGCCAGCCGCGCTGCCGTGGATGCCGGATTCTGCGACCACGACCTGCAGATTGGTCAGACCGGCGTGACGGTACGTCCCAAGGTATACATTGCCTGTGGTATTTCGGGAGCCATTCAGCACGTGGCCGGCATGAAGGAGAGCGGCATTGTCATCTCCATCAACACCGACCCTGACGCCCCGATCAACCAGATTGCCGACTACATCATCACCGGTTCGGTAGAAGAGGTTGTGCCGAAAATGATTAAGTATTACAAACAAAACAGCAAGTAACAAATGGCAAATTTCTATAAAGATATTCCTGAACTGAAATTCCATCTGGACAACCCGATGATGGAGCGCATCTGCCAGCTCAAAGAGCGTGACTATGCGGATAAGGACAAATATGACTACGCACCCGTAGACTATGCCGACGCAATGGATTCATACGACCGCGTGCTGGAAATCGTGGGTGACATTACGGCCAACGTCATTGCTCCCAATGCCGAGGGCGTTGACGCCGAAGGCCCCCACTGCCACGACGGCCGTGTGGACTATGCCAGCGGTACGGTGGAGAACCTTGACGCCATGGTTAAGGCCGGCATGAACGGTATGACCATGCCCCGCCGTTACAACGGTCTGAATTTCCCGATTACGCCGTACACCATGTGCGCCGAAATCGTGGCTGCTGCCGACGCCGGCTTTGGTAACATCTGGAGCTTGCAGGACTGCATCGAGACGCTCTACGAATTCGGTAACGAGGACCAGCACCAGCGCTTCATTCCGCGCGTATGTGCCGGCGAGACCATGTCAATGGACCTGACGGAGCCGGATGCCGGTTCCGACCTGCAGAGCGTGATGCTCAAGGCTACTTACAGCGAGAAGGACGGCTGCTGGCTGCTCAACGGTGTAAAGCGCTTCATTACCAACGGTGATGCCGACATCCACCTCGTGCTGGCCCGTTCGGAAGAGGGTACGCGCGACGGCCGTGGCCTTTCCATGTTTATCTACGACAAGCGCCAGGGTGGCGTAAGCGTGCGCCGTATCGAGAACAAGCTCGGTATTCACGGTTCACCCACCTGCGAGCTGGTGTACAAGAACGCTCACGCCGAGCTTTGCGGCGACCGCAAGCTGGGTCTGATTAAATACGTTATGGCCCTGATGAACGGTGCCCGTCTGGGTATCGCCGCCCAGAGTGTGGGTCTGAGCCAGGCTGCCTACAACGAGGCTCTGGCCTATGCAGCCGACCGTAAGCAGTTCGGCAAGGAAATCATCAACTTCCCGGCCGTTTACGACATGCTCTCCATCATGAAGGCCAAGCTCGACGCCGGTCGTGCCCTGCTGTACCAGACCAGCCGCTACGTAGACATCTACAAAGCCCTTGACGACATTGCCCGCGAGCGCAAACTCACACCCGAGGAGCGCAAGGAGCAGAAGCTCTACGCCAAACTGGCCGACAGCTTCACCCCGCTGGCCAAGGGTATGAACTCCGAGTACGCCAACCAGAATGCCTACGACAGCATTCAGGTACACGGCGGTTCGGGCTTCATGTTGGAATATGCCTGCCAGCGCATCTACCGCGACGCCCGCATTACGAGCATCTACGAGGGTACGACACAGCTGCAGACGGTGGCTGCCATCCGCTACGTGACCAACGGTTCGTACATCAACACCATCCGTGGTTTCGAGGCTGTTCCGTGTGCTCCGGCCTATGAGCCGCTGATGAACCGCATCAAGGAAATGGCCAACAAGTTCGAAGCCTGCACCAACGCCGTGAAGGAAGCTGCCAACCAGGAGCTGCACGACTTTGTGGCCCGCCGCCTGATGGAAATGGCTGCCGTTACCATCATGAGCCACCTCTTGCTGCAGGATGCCACCAAGGCTCCCGACATGTTTGAAAAGAGTTTGAAAGTGTACGTCAACTACGCCGAGAGCGAGATTGAAAAGCACTTCAACTTTATCCGCAAATTCGACGCTTCGCAGCTCGACGCCTATCGTCAGGCTGCACCCGTCGCCACCGAAGATTAAAGGACTACTCTTTATTAGCATTTAGAAAAACAGATCTTTAATCCTATTCCGGCCGGCCGCTTCCGCCCTCAGGGCGATGGAGTGGCCGGCCTTTTTGATGCTTTCTCAGTGGCCGTCGTCCGGCCCTAAGGGGGCGGCGTAGCCTACTGACGCAGGCCGTGGGTGGAGCAGGTCGACGGGGAGTGAAAAGGGGGGCGGACTTGGTGGAAACAAGGTCGGACCTGGTGGCATTCAGGAGGCACCTCGTCAGCGCGCTGAGCCATGTTCGGGATGGTGTGATGGCTGTGAGGGGGACGGCAGTCGGTCCGGCCCGAGAGGGAAGCGCACAAAAAAATCCCGGCAACCGGTTGTACAGTTGTCGGGATTTTGGAAATTTGCAGACAGGCCTGCGTGGCCTTGTGTCTTATGCGTTGACCAGAGCCAGGGTGTCGCTGGCAATCATCCACTCCTCGTCGGTCGGGATGACGGCCACCTTTACGCGGCTTGACGGGGTAGAGATGATTTCCTCCTCGCCGTTGTTGGCCTTGTTTTTCTCCTTGTCGAGCTCAATGCCCAGGAATTCCAGACCCTCGAGGGCGCCTTCACGCACGTCCCACTGGTGTTCGCCCACACCGGCCGTAAATACCAGGGCGTCAACGCCGCCCAAAACAGCTGCATAGGTGCCGATGTATTTGCGGATGCGGTAGTTGTACATCTTCAGGGCCAGCGTAGCGCGCTCGTTGCCTTCGCGGCTGGCTTTTTCAACCTCACGCATGTCAGACGAAATGCCCGTGACGCCGAGCAGACCGCTCTTCTTGTTGAGCAGGTCGTTGGCCTCGTCGGGGGTCAGGCCTTCCTTCTTCATGATGGTCAGGATGGCCGAGGAGTCGATGTCGCCCGTGCGTGTACCCATCATCAGACCTTCCAGCGGAGTCAGACCCATGGATGTGTCGATGCACTTGCCGTCGAGCACGGCGCTGATGGAAGCTCCGTTGCCGATGTGGCAGGTGATGAGGCGCTTGGGCAGCTGGCCGAACACTTCGGCCGAGCGCTGGGTCACGTAGCGGTGGCTCGTGCCGTGGGCGCCGTAGCGGCGGATGTGGTCCTCAGTGTAATACTGGTAGGGCAGGGCGTACATGTAGGCGTAGTCCGGCATGGTCTGATGGAAGGCCGTGTCGAACACGAATACCTGCTTCAGCTCCGGCAGCAGTTGCTTTACGGCATTGTAGCCCTTGAGATGGGCGTAGCTGTGCAGCGGAGCGAGGTCCATATACTGTTTCCACTCTTCAATCATCTGGTCGGTTACCACCTGACTCTTGGTAAACACGCCGCCGTGCACGATGCGGTGGCCGGCTGCGCCGATTTCATCAAGTGAGCTGATGGCGCCGTATTCCTTGTTGAGCAGGGCGTCGAACATCATTTTGATGCCCACTGAATGGTCGGGAATTTCGGCTTCGATGACTTTTGAGCTGCCGTCGTTCATCTTGATTTTCAGAAATGCGCCGGGCAGACCGATTTTTTCGATGCCTCCGGCAGCCAGCGTCTGGCGTGAATCCATTTCGTAGAGTTTGTATTTGATGGATGATGAACCGCAGTTGATGACAAGTATCTTCATGTGTGTTTACTTTGTTGTTTTTTCAAATAGGTTTTATTTCTCGGCTTTGGCAGCAATGGCCTGGTTGGCGGTGATGGCAATCATCTTGTAGACGTCGTCGATGCTGCATCCGCGTGACAGGTCGTTGACGGGGCGGGCAATACCCTGAAGGATGGGGCCTACGGCGGTGGCGTGACCCAGACGCTCAACCAGCTTGTAGCTGATGTTGCCTACCTCGAGGCACGGTACAACCAGTACGTTGGCTTTGCCGGCAATTTCTGAACCCGGAGCCTTGCTGGCACCTACGCGCGGCACGAGGGCGGCGTCGGCCTGCAGTTCACCGTCGATTTTCAGTTCGGGATCCATCTGACGGGCAATGCCCAGGGCCTCGACTACCTTGTCAACCACTTCATGTTTGGCAGAGCCTTTGGAAGAGAAGCTCAGCATGGCCACACGCGGGTCGATGCCGGCTACGGCCTTGGCGGTGCGGGCGGTGCATACGGCAATCTGAGCCAGCTGGTCAGCCGTAGGCACGGGCGTTACGGCTACGTCACCCATGACGATAATGCCGTTTTCGCCGCATTCGGGGGCATGGGTCAGCAGCAGCATGGCGCCTGATACGCAGGTAATGCCCGGAGCGGTCTTGATAATCTGCAGAGCAGGGCGCAACACGTTGCCCGTAGAGTTGCGGGCACCGGCCAGCTGGCCGTCGGCGTCGCCGGCCTTGATGATGAGGCAGCCCAGATAGAGGGGGTCTTCCACCAGACGGCGGGCTTCCTCGATGGTCATGCCTTTCTTTTTGCGCAGCTCGCAGAGCAGCTGGGCGTATTCTTCCTTCTTCGGGTGGTTCAGCGGGTCGATGATGGTGGCACGCTCAATGTTGCCCAGTCCCCATTCCTTGGCACACTCGTGAATTTCGTCCGGGTTGCCCAGCAGAATAAGGTCGGCTACGCCGTCAGTCAGAATCTGGTTGGCGGCTTTCAGGGTACGCTCTTCGGTGCCCTCGGGTAGTACGATGCGCTGCTTTGAAGCCTTGGCATTGGCTACTAATTGTTCGATAAGATCCATAATATCGTATTTTGTTTAGGTTAGAATTTCAGAATGATTTCTTGCACAGGCAAAGTTACGCATTTTTTTTCGTCGCAAGATGGCTTTTTTGCTATTTTTATTTGCCAATTCAAGGCTTTTGCGCCATCGTCACAGGTCGGTTAAGAGCCGCCGTCGGCAGAGGTTGTGGCATAAACCTTTGGACAACCGGAGGAGGGGATACGAAACAGGCCGTAAGCCTATGTCGTGTTATGGCTTACGGCCTGTAAATGAGTCTGTTGTTTAGTCAGATGAAAAAGTCCTGCTTAGCACAGTTCGGCCACGTCGGCGGCAATTTGCGGAGCCGTCAGGTGGTGGGCCTTCAGGAATTCGTCAAGGTTGTAGCGGTCGGCAAAAGTCTTGTCGGCGCCGTAGCAGCGCACTTTCATGGCGCTGTCGCCATAGAACCGGGCTATTTTTTCGCCCCATCCGCCGTCTACGGTGCCGTCTTCCAGCGTGATGACTACCTCGTGGTCGGCCTTCAGGCGGTTGAGCAGCTGCTCGTCGTAGTGTGAGGCGTAGCGCGGGTTGATGACGGTGGCGTCAATTCCTTTTTCCTTGAGCAGGTCGGCCGTTTGCAGGGCCAGAGTCAGGAAGTTGCCCAGTCCGAGCAGGGCTACGCGGCTTCCTTGCTTGACCACTTCGGCGCGGCCCAGCTGGCTGAAGTCGGTATCGGCCGGAAGCGGGCGGCTGATTACGGGAGCTACCGGTACGCGTATGGCTACGGGGTGATCGGTCTGTTTAATGGCCCAGTCCATCATGCCGAAATACTCCTCCTTTGACGTCGGGCAGAGATATACCATGTTGGGGATGTTGCAGAGGAGCGGAATGTCGAAGAATCCCAGGTGGGTCTCGTCGTTCATGCCGCATACGGAGCCTGCAAAAATGGCCAGAACGGCCGCGTTCCGGTTGATGCAGAGGTCTTGTGAGAGCTGGTCGTAGGTGCGTTGGATAAAGGAACTGAACACACCGAATACGGGGCGTGCGCCACCTTTGGCCAGGGCTGACGACATGGCTACGGCGTGCTCCTCGGCGATGCCTACGTCGACAAACTGCTTGCCGGCCTGCATGCGCAGCTCGGCGTCGAAGCCCATGACGGCCGGCGTACCGGCAGTCAGTACCACGAACTGCGGGTCGCTGTCCATGCGCTTTTTCAGATAGTCGGCGGTCAGGCTGGTGTAGTCGGGGCCGTCGGAAGCGCAGGTCACCTGGCTCGTTTCCAAGTCAAACGGCAGGCTCCAGTGAAAACGCTCCTTTTCCGTTACGGCCGGACCGTAGCCCTTACCCTTGATGGTGTTGATGTGCAGCACGATGGGGTGGTCGATGTCTTTGACTTCGCGGAAGATGTCAATTAGGGTCTGCAGGTCGTTGCCGTTGTCCACGTATTTGTAGTCAAAGCCCAGCGCCTTGAAAAAGTTGCAGCTGCACGTGCCGTTGCTCTCGCGCAGGGCCTGCAGGTTGCGGTAGAGGCCGCCGTGGTTCTCGGCAATGGACATCTGGTTGTCGTTGACGATGACAATCAGGTTCGTGCCCTGCTCGGCCACGTTGTTCAGGCCCTCGTAGGCCTCGCCGCCGCTGAGTGAGCCGTCGCCGATGATGGCGATGACGTTGTACTTCTCGCCCTTCAGGTCGCGCGCCTTGGCCAGTCCGCAAGCCAGACTGACGGAGGTGGAGGTATGTCCTATGGTAAAGAAGTCGTGCTCGCTCTCGCCGGGGCAGGTGTAGCCCGACACGTCGTCGTAGTGGTCCGATTGCAGGAAAGCCTCGCGGCGACCGGTCAGCATCTTGTGCGTGTAGCTCTGGTGCGACACGTCAAACACGAACTGGTCGGTGGGCGAATTGAACACGTAGTGCAGGGCAATGGTGGCCTCCACCATACCCAGGTTGGGACCTACGTGACCGCCGTGGTGGCTGAGTTTCTGCAGCAGCGCCGTGCGGATTTCCTGGCTCAGCTGAGTCATTTCGGCCACGTTCAGCTTTTTGACGTCGGCCGGTGAATTGATTTTTTCGATGTACATATCGTAATGAAAATTTAGTGATTTCTCGTTTCTGAATCGTATTGCAAAATTACATATTCCTGTCGGATTTTGGCGTATAAAAATAACGGATGGCCCTACCCGGATTACAGATTTCAGCAGCCGGCTTCCTCTTTCGGCGGGAAGCCCTGAAAAAAAGACGGAAAAAATTTGGCTGCCTGCTTCCTTTCGCCTATATTTGCCAATGTACATTCATTTACTTTTCTATTCTGTAACCCTTTAAAAATCAAAAGCTATGAAAAAGAATCTCATTCACATTGTCCTCGTAGCCCTTTTTGCCGTATTTGCTTTCCCGCAGCAGGCTGACGCACAGCTCGGCGGCTTGTTGAAAAAAGTCAAGAAAGGCGTGGAGAGTGTCACCAAGGCCACCGGCGTATCTGCTGACGCCAAGGCTGCCGGCACCGAAGTGGCCATACCCTCGGGCGGCACCATGATCAATCCGTTTGCCGAGGCCATGGATGTGGAGCTCGTGGGCTGTTACGGCAAGAGCACTTCCGAAAATTACGGCACCGCTTATCTCGTGCTGAAAGTGAAAATGAAGCTGAACAAGACCTCCGTGCTGCTCAGCGGTAACGAAAACGGCAACAAAACCATGGCGGTGGATGCCGACGGCAATGCCTATCAAACATCAGCCATGGGTGGCACGCGCCGTGACGTGACCGAGGGCATTTTTGTCAAGGTAAAGATAGACGACCCGCAGCAGCAGTTTGCGGACGTGAAGAAGTCCGTCAAGGAGTTCCAGCTCGTCAAGCTGTCCGTGTACATCGATCCGCAACATCGTGGCGCCATTACCTTTAAGAATGTGCCCGTGTTGTGGGATGTGGAACCGGAGTAATGTTTCCATGAATCCTTACTGAGGTCATCTCTTCATCTGTAATGTTCCCTCGGTCGTAGGCGATTTTAGAGCGTCTAACGGCCGGGGGAAGGCATTTATTTTTTACGAAGTCTTTCTTCAGTCATCTTAAATCTTGATTATTATGAAAAGAATTTTACTCGTAACGGTAATGGTCTGTTTCTTTGCATGTCATGTGCATATAGTGCAGGCTCAGGAAATACTTTTTCAGGAGACCTTCGGCCGGCTGGACAGTCCGGAAGGACAGTGGGCGGATTTGGATGTTTCCCAACTTGACCATCCTTCGGGTTGGGATTTCGACCGTGTGCACGCCGGTCCGCAATGTCTTGTCGTGGAGGAAGGCGGTTCGTTTACGTTGCCTGCCATACCGCAGATGATGGGAAATGCCAGTATTTATATTTCAGTATTTCCCTGGCAGGATGATGATTTCACGCCCTGTAAGTTGTCGGTGAGTGAGGGCGAGGTGGAAAAAACCGACGTGGGTGTGGCCGTCAGTATTGCAGCCGAAATTGCGCTTTATGATGTAACCCCTGCTTCCCGAATTACGTTTACTGCTACCCATGCCGTAAAGGTCGATCAGGTTGTCGTGCGCTATGGCGCTCCCGGCTCTGCTTGTGGCTTTGAGGTTTCGGCAGAGAGTGGCCAATATATCGAACCGATGGAGGTGCAGATTACTCCGAAGGGCTATGCTTATGGCCAGGACTATACGGCCGACCACATCATTCTGGTTTATACCACCGACGGCACGGAGCCTACACCATTTTCCCCGCGTTATGACGGGCCGATTGCCGTGGATACCACAACCACATTGCGGGTGGGATGTATTTCTCCTTATGGTACTATGGTAAAACGGGACTATACTTATCTTTATCCGGTGGATGTACGCAACATGGCCGACTATCGGGCCCTGCCCGACAATACCTTTGCGCGGCTGCAGCTTGACGACGCCGTGGTGACCTATTCGGAAATAACGGCCGGCAAGGGCGGCGACTGGTATCAGTATATCTATCTGCGTGACGCCACCGGGGCCATCGGCACCGAGGGCTACGGTAGCCTGCCGCTGCATACGGGCGACGTGCTTGGCGGCAGCGTGGTGCTGTACAGCAGGCGTGACGGCGGTTGGAGCATGAGTGAGTACACCTCGTTCGACAATCTGGTGACGGACTACCGCGAGCCCGAACCGATATGGGTAGAGTCCGTCAGCGAGCTGCTCGACAGCTGCTGGCTCTGCCAGCTGGTGACGCTCAGCGGCGTGACGGTAAGCGAGGGTTATGCCTGTCGCGACGGGGCGTCAATCCTGCTGGACAAGGTGTCGACCATGCGCACGCTGTTTCCTACCGGCAACGTTCCCGACGACCCTGAGGCCGAGTACGACATTACCGGCATCGTGCAGCCCGTTTACGGCGGCGGCTTCCAGCTGATGGCCATTGACTATCCTGTGCTGACGGGTATATCCGGCCTGGCGGCCGACGTAGCTACTCCCGTGGCTTACTATACCACCGACGGGCGCCGCGTGTCCCGGCCGGAGCGGGGCATTTACCTGGTGCGCTATTCCGACGGGGCGGTGCGCAAGGTGTTCCGGAAGTAATTCCGCGAACCCCCTTGCGTCATGCAGGTATGATTATCCGAAAAAGAATTTTGTTGCATTTTAAAAGAACAGAAAACGATGAAACCGATTATTTCTTTTAGTCAGGGCGGGGCAGCTGCCCGAAGCAGCATTGCCCTCGTGCGGATGTTGCTGGTGTGTGTCAGTCTGTGGACGTGCAGTCTGATGATGTCGGCACAGACCGAGGAAATTTTTTTCAAGGAATCCTTTCAGAACGTAAACGGGCTGGGTAGCGGCGTGTCGGCACTCGATACGGCCGACCTTGAGCATCCCTCGGGCTGGATTCTCGACCGCGTGTATGCCGGGCCGCAATGCGCCCTGATAGCGTCGGGTGGATCCATGACGCTGCCGCCCGTGCCCGAACTGATGGGTAATGCCGTTCTGAATGTGTCGCTTTTCCATTGGAATGAGGCAAGCTATGAACCGTGTAAACTGGAATTGAGTCAGGGCGAATCTTCCACCTCCAATCTGGAGATAGCAATAAGCGAGGGCTTTGTGAAGCTGTATAATGTGACGCCGGATACGCGCATTACCATCCGGGCTACCCACGATGTAAAGGTGGAAAGCATTTGGTTGCAGTATGGTCTTACCGTGGCTATGTACACTGATGAATTTAAGCTTTCAGTGCCGCCGGGCCAGTATTTGGAGCCTTTTGAGGTGAGGATGGCGCCGGGGAAAAATGTGGACTTTGCCGACAACTATCAGGACAGTCACATGATCATGGTCTACACCACCGACGGCACGAAGCCTACCCGCTTCTCTACACAATATGACGGCCCGATACGGGTGGACACCACCACCGTGTTCCGGCTGGGTCTGATTGACGAGTTCGGGTCGCTTATTTCTCGTGACACACGATATGAGTATGCATTTCCTGTTGAGGTCAGCAGTATGGCCGCCTATCGGGCCTTGCCCGAAAACACTTTTACGCGGCTGCAGCTGCGTGATGCGCTGGTGACTTATAGTGAGTTGACGTCAGGCAAGGGTGGCGACTGGTATCAGTATATCTATTTGCGCGACAGTACGGGGGCTATCGGTATGGAGGGTTACGGCAGTGTGCCGCTGCATACGGGCGATGTGCTCAACGGCAGCGTGGTGCTCAATAGCCGTACGGACGGCGGTTGGTGGTCCACGGAGTACACTTCGTTTGACAGTCTCGCCACAGGCTACCGCGAGCCCGAGCCGATAGTGGTGGAGTCCGTCAGCGAACTGCTCGACAGCTGCTGGCTCTGTCAGCTGGTGACGCTCAGCGGGGTGACGGTCAGCGACGGCTATGCCCACCGCGACGGGGCATCCATCCTGCTGGACAAGGTCTCGACGATGCGCACGCTGTTCCCCTCCGGAACCAACACGGCCGAAAATCCGGAGGCGGAATATGACGTTACGGGCATTGTGCAGCCGGTGTATGGCGGCGGTTTCCAGCTGATGGCCATTGACTATCCCGTATTGACGGGCATTGGTGGCGTGTCGGCCGACGGGGCCGTGCCGGTGGCTTACTATCAGCCAGACGGGCGCCGTGTGGAGCGGCCGGAGCGGGGCATTTATCTGGTGCGCTACTCCGACGGAACGGTGCGCAAGGAATCTCTGAAATAATCATACCGACCGGCCTGCCGGACTTCCGGAGTCGGTCCTTTTGGGGTTGGGTGGCGGAGCGCGGCGCAAGCTGTGCTCCGCCTGTGTGGTGTGCAGGCGGTTGGGGCAGGCAAAAAGGCACTGAAAACTTTTGGCTTCTCGCCGCCTTTGTGCTATCTTTGCAGGAATTAGCGCCCGCCCGCCTTTTTCGGGGGACAGCCCGGCCTTCGGCGGTGGGGGAGTGGTGGGAGAAAAAACAAGGTGCCGCCTCGTAAAAATTAGGTCCGACCTAATTTAAAATAAGTCCGACCTCGTAAAAAATAGGTCCGACCTAGTTTTCCGAAAGTCCCACCCCCTCTCTGAAACGTCCGGAACGCTCCGTGCCCTTATCGGTGTCGCCGTGAGGGCAGACTGGGGGGGAGCATGAGGGCGCGCCATGATTCTGTGAAAATAGTAAAAAAACAAGATAAAACCTATGGAACATCAACTCGTAATTTACAATACCCGCTCGCGTAAGAAAGAGGTGTTCACACCCCTGCAGCCGGGTCATGTGGGAATGTATGTATGCGGCCCCACCGTATATGGTGACGCCCATTTAGGTCATGCCCGTCCGGCCATCACCTTCGACCTCCTGTTCCGCTACCTGCGCCACCTGGGCTATAAGGTGCGTTACGTGCGCAACATTACCGATGTAGGCCATCTGGAGCACGATGCCGACGAGGGCGAGGACAAAATTGCCAAGAAGGCCAAGCTCGAGCAGCTCGAGCCCATGGAGGTGGCCCAGTACTACACCAACCGCTTCCACCAGGCCATGGATGCCCTCAACGTGCTGCCGCCCAGCATTGAGCCGCACGCTACGGGACACATCATCGAGCAGGAGCAGCTGGTGGAGGAAATCCTGAAAAACGGCTACGCCTATGAGAGTGAGGGCTCGGTTTATTTTGATGTGGAAAAGTACAACCACGACCATCACTACGGTGTGCTTTCAGGCCGTAACCTTGAGGATGTCATCAACGCCTCGCGCAACCTGGCCGGCGTGGGTGAGAAACGCAACCAGGTAGACTTTGCCCTCTGGAAAAAGGCCCAGCCCGAACACATCATGCGCTGGCCCAGCCCCTGGAGCGAGGGCTTTCCCGGCTGGCACTGCGAGTGTACGGCCATGGGCCGCAAGTATCTGGGCAACCACTTCGACATTCACGGCGGCGGCATGGACCTCGTGTTCCCGCACCACGAGTGCGAGATAGCGCAGGCCGTGGCCTCGCAGGGTGACGAGATGGTGAAATACTGGATGCACAACAACATGATTACCATCAACGGCCAGAAGATGGGCAAGAGTCTGGGTAACTTCATTACGCTCGACCAGTTCTTCACCGGTCAGCACGAGAAGCTCGACAAGGCCTATTCGCCCATGACCATCCGTTTCTTCATCCTGCAGGCGCACTACCGCTCAACCGTCGACTTTGGCAACGAGGCCTTGCAGGCCAGCGAAAAGGGACTTTCCCGCCTGATGGAAGGCCTGGCCAACCTGGGCCGCATCGAACCGTCGGCTCAGGGCACCGTGGGTACGGACTTTGCCGAAAAACTCGAAAAGGACTGCTATGCCGCCATGGACGACGACCTCAACTCGCCCATCGTCATCAGTCACCTCTTCGAGGCCTGCCGCACCATCAACAGCATTGTTGACCACAAGGCTACCATTACGCCCGAGGGGCTGGAACAGCTCACCCGCGTGTTCCGCACCTTTGTTCTCGACATTCTGGGACTGAAGGAAGAAGCCGGTTCGGGTACCGCCCGCGAGGAAGCCTTCGGTGCCGTAGTCGACATGTTGCTCGAGCAGCGCGCCAAGGCCAAGGCCAACAAGGACTGGGCTACCAGCGACCTCATCCGCGACCGTCTGGCCGCATTGGGCTTTGAGGTCAAGGATACCAAGGACGGATTCAGCTGGAAGCTCAACAAATAGTATTTCCTTTCTTTCTGATTTTTTTTCAGGCCGCATACGGTGGCCTGAATTCACTCTTGTTTTAAAGATGCCGTGCGGCTGACCGAAGCCGCGCGGCATCTTTTGCATAAACAGGCGCATAAATGCATAAAAAATCATTATTTTTTGTATGAAAACAAGTTTTTCTGAAAAAATAAGGTATATATGCGTTGTATGAATGAATATTTTTATAATTTTGCATCATAAATTTATTACTCATATCCATGCAAACACGTAAAGACCGCTTAGATTTGTTACGTCTTATCCTGACCAATCACGAAATATCACGTCAGGACGAGTTGTTAAAGGAACTGGCTCATCACGGCTGTATCCTGACGCAGGCCACGCTCTCGCGCGACCTCCGTTCGCTCAAGGCCGCCAAGGTGGCCGGCCCCCACGGATATGTGTACGTACTGCCCGAAAATCCGCTTTACCGCCGTCCGGTCAGCACGGCCGTGCTGACGGAATATTATCAGAACAGCGCTTTTATTTCCATTGCCTTTACGGGCCAGCTGGCCGTCATCAAGACGCGTCCGGGCTATGCTTCGAGTCTGGCTTCCGACATCGATATGCGCGAGTTCCCCTTTCTGGTAGGTAGTATTGCCGGTGATGACACCATCATGCTGGCCCTGGCCGAGGGCACCAGCCGCGAGTACGTCAAGATGGCGCTCTCCGACGTGATTCCCGGCATGAAGGCCAGTCTGCGTCAAGCTAAATAATACACGGAGTTTAATCTTATTTTATATTACAACATTATCATGGAAGAATATAACGACGGAATCACCGTCCAGGTGGCGGATGCCTCACACGAAAAGTATGTGGATACGATTTTGACAACAATTACCGAAGCAGCCAAGGTGCGCGGCAGTGGTATTGCTTCACGTACCCACGAATACGTGGCTACCAAGATGAAGGAGCGCAAGGCCATCATCGCCCTGCACGGTGAGGAGTTTGCCGGATTCTGTTATATCGAAAGCTGGGAAAATAAGCATTATGTGGCCAACTCAGGTCTGATTGTGGTGCCCAAGTTCCGCGGACATCATCTGGCTACCCGCATCAAGAAGACGGCCTTTACGCTGAGCCGTCTGCGCTGGCCCAAGGCCAAGCTGTTTGGCCTGACCAGTAGTGGTGCGGTTATGAAAATCAACACGGCGCTGGGGTATGTTCCCGTGCCTTTTGCTGAGCTTACGCAGGACGACGAGTACTGGAAGGGCTGTGGTACGCCTGAGCATCCCTGCTGTATCAACTGCGACGTGCTGGCCCGCACCAACCGCCGCTACTGTGTATGTACCGGCATGCTTTATGATCCGGCCAAGCACCCCGATGAAAAACTTCCCGTGCAGCTGCCCGACGACGTCATTGCTTTTGTAAAGAAAGCCGTCGAAAAGGAAAAATCGGCCGAACCGTCTGAATAAGTTTACAATAAATCCCGAACAACGAACAAAAAACAAAATCAAATCAATATGGCAAAGAAAGTAGTGGTAGCCTTTAGTGGCGGTCTGGACACCAGCTATACGGTGATGTACCTGGCTAAGGAAATGGGCTACGAAGTATATGCAGCCTGTGCCAACACGGGCGGATTCAGTGCAGAACAACTCAAGAAAAACGAAGAGAATGCTTATTTGCTCGGCGCCAAGGAATATGTCACCCTCGACGTGACCAAGGAGTATTATGAGAAAAGTCTTAAGTACATGGTCTTTGGCAATGTGCTGCGCAACAACTGCTATCCCATCTCCGTATCGTCAGAACGTATTTTCCAGGCACTGGCCATAGCCCGCTATGCCAACGAAATCGGTGCCGACGCCATTGCCCACGGCTCAACAGGCGCCGGAAACGACCAGATTCGCTTTGACATGACCTTCCTCGTCATGGCGCCGGGCGTGGAAATCATTACCCTGACCCGCGACCGCGCCCTCAGCCGTCAGGAAGAAGTGGACTATTTGAACCAGCACGGATTCAAGGCCGACTTTGCCAAACTTAAATATTCCTACAACGTAGGTATTTGGGGTACGTCCATTTGTGGTGGCGAACTGCTCGACAGTACGCAGGGACTGCCCGAGGAAGCTTATCTGAAGCATCCTACAAAGAGCGGTGAAGAGCAGCTTGAACTGGAATTCAAGCAGGGTGAGCTGGTTGGCGTCAACGGTGAACACTTTGACGACCCTATTGCCGCCATTCAGAAAGTAGAGTCCATCGGTGCAGCCTACGCCATTGGCCGCGACTGTCACGTGGGCGACACCATCATCGGCATCAAGGGCCGCGTGGGCTTTGAGGCTGCCGCGCCCATGCTGATTATTGCTGCCCACCGCTTTCTCGAGAAATATACGCTCAGCAAGTGGCAGCAGTACTGGAAGGACCAGGTGGCCAACTGGTACGGCATGTTCCTGCACGAGAGCCAGTACCTCGAGCCCGTCATGCCTGATATCGAGGCCATGCTGACCAGCTCGCAGCGCCACGTCAACGGTAAGGTAACTCTGGCGCTCCGTCCTTACAGCTTCAGTACATTGGGTGTGGATTCACCCGACGATTTGGTGAAGAACCCGTTTGGTGAGTACGGCGAGATGCAGCGCGGATGGACGGCTGAGGACGCCAAGGGCTTCATCAAGGTGACTTCTACGCCGCTGCGCCTGTATTACGCCAACCATAAGGATGAAAAAAGATAACAGCCGATGGACAAGAAGATTAAAGTAGGAATTATTGGCGGTGCCGGCTATACGGCGGGCGAACTCTGCCGCCTGCTGGTTCATCATCCGCAGGCTACGCTGACCTTTATCCATTCGTCGAGCCATGCCGGTCATCCGCTGGTTGACGTGCATGAGGGACTGATTGGCGACACCGACCTTTGTTTTACCGACCAGTTGCCGCTGGACCAGGTGGACGTGCTCTTCTTCTGCATGGGCCATGGCAAGAGCGCCCAGTTCCTGCAGGAACATGAAGTGCCCGCTTCGGTGCGCATCGTCGACCTGGCCCAGGATTTCCGCCTGGCTGCTCCCGGCAACGACTACGTGTATGGTTTGCCCGAGCTCAACCGCGATAGCATTGCCGGTGCGCTCTACGTGGCCAACCCCGGTTGTTTTGCCACCGCCATCCAGTTGGCCCTGCTGCCTCTGGCCAAGGCCGGTCTGCTCACCGAGAATGTGCTGGTCAATGCCCTGACCGGTTCTACGGGTGCCGGCGTCAAACCGTCGGCCACCACCCACTTCTCATGGCGCAGCAATAACCTGAGTGTCTATAAGGTGTTCCGCCACCAGCATGTGGCCGAAATCCGCCAGAGCCTCACCTCGCTGCAGCCTTCGTTTGAGGAGTTCGACCTTGACTTCATCCCGTATCGCGGCGACTTTCCGCGCGGCATCTTTGCCACGGCTTTCCTGCACACGACGGCCGACCAGGCTACGGTTGACGAGGCGTTTGCCCAATTCTACGCCACGGCGCCGTTTACGCACTACGTGGCCGGCCGCGACATCGACCTCAAACAGGTGGTCAATACCAACAAGGCTATCGTGCATGCCGAGGTATATGAGGGCAAACTGCTCGTTACCTCCTGCATCGACAACCTGCTCAAGGGCGCTTCCGGCCAGGCCGTGGAGAACATGAACCTCATGTTCGGCATCGACCAGACCGCCGGCCTGCAACTCAAGCCGCAAGGCTTTTAACCCCAACACTTTTTAGCCTTATGAATTTATTCGACGTTTATCCGCTTTATGATATCAACATCGTGCGTGGCCGCGGATGCCGCGTGTGGGACGACAAGGGTCAGGAATACCTCGACCTTTACGGTGGCCACGCCGTAATCAGCATCGGCCACTGCCACCCGCATTATGTGGACATGCTGACCCGCCAGCTCCAGCAGCTTGGCTTTTATTCCAATTCCGTTGTCAACCAGCTGCAGCGCGACCTGGCTGCCCGTCTGGGCAAGGCTTCGGGCTACGACGACTATCAGCTGTTTTTGGTGAACTCCGGCGCCGAGGCCAACGAGAATGCCCTCAAGCTGGCCTCCTTCCATACCGGACGCAAACGCGTGCTGGCAGCTTCGAAGGCTTTCCACGGCCGCACCTCGCTGGCCGTTGAGGCTACCGACAATCCCAAAATCTGTGCGCCCGTCAACCAGGCGGGCCACGTAACGTTCCTGCCGCTCAACGACCTGCCCGCCTTCGAAGCCGAACTGGCCAAGGGCGATGTGGCCGCCGTTATCGTAGAGTGCATTCAGGGTGTGGGCGGTATCCGTCTGGCCACGGCCGAATTCATGCAGGGACTGGCTGCGGCCTGCCGTAAGGCTGGCACACTGCTGGTGTGCGACGAAATACAGTGTGGCTACGGCCGCTCGGGCCGTTTCTTTGCCCACCAGCACCTGGGCGTGCGCCCCGACCTGATTACCGTGGCCAAGGGTATCGGCAATGGTTTCCCCATGTCGGCCGTGCTCATCAGTCCCGACATCAAGCCCGTCTACGGTCAGCTCGGCACCACCTTCGGCGGTAACCATCTGGCCTGTACGGCAGCACTGGCCGTGCTCGACGTGATGGAACAGGAACACCTGGTAGAGAATGCCGCCGCCGTGGGCAACCATCTGCTGCAGGCTTTGCAGGGACTGCCCGGCGTGGTGGAAGTGCGCGGATGCGGCCTGATGATTGGGTTGGAGTTCGACCGCCCCATCAAGGAGCTGCGCAGCCGCCTGATTACGGAGCAGCACGTGTTTACGGGCGCTTCGGGCACCAACGTGTTGCGTCTCCTGCCGCCTTTGTGCCTGACGCAGGCCGAGGCCGACGATTTCGTGACCCGACTGAAGACTTTGTTGTAACCTTTTATATATAAAATCTGTAAGGCAGGCTGTTGGTCCCTCCGTCCGGTTTTTTCCGGGGTGCGGCGACAGCCTGCTTTTTTCGTATTCAGTCCGGCCGGTGTGACGGGGGAGTCTTTCCGTTTGCGGCCCTTTTTTGAAAAAGGTGGCTTGCCGTTGAAAAAAGCCGGTGCGTAGTTCTGTTACGAAGGCATCTTGTTTTTTCAAGGTCGCCCCGAATTTTTCGGTGGCCGTGCCGTATGGCGGCTGCCGGCCGGCTTTTTGGGCGCAGCGCTTGCGCATTATAGATTATTAACCCCGGCCGGCATCTGCTTCCCGGATTTTTTTGCGACATTTGCTCATACATCCAATGAAAATATACTGTATATATGAAAAAAATATTTGTTTTATTCACGTTTCTTGCCGTAGCGCTTGTGGGGTTTGCCCAGCAGGCAGTTGAAACCAAGCGCACCGATCATCCCTTTGCTTTCCCAGAGTTCCGCGACGCCAAAATCCTGCAGCCCTTTGGCCGGTACACCACCGCCAAGGCCAACATTTTTCTGAAGGACAGCCGGCTGGTGTTTATGGACGGCGACAAAATCAAGACAGCCTTTGTCAACAACGTGTATGGGGTAGAGTTTGGCGACAGCATCTCTTACCTGCGCATTGACTCCATAATGGGGCGCGTCATTGCCCGCCGCGGATACGACAGCCTTTTGCGCGTAACCACCATTGATATGCAGAAGTATTCCGCACAAAGCAGCGGAGGCAACAACCTGCCTTTTTTCGAGATGGAAGACCTCAACGTGTTTCTCGAAATTGACGGCGACCAGCGTGAGGAAGCCCAGGGCTATCCGCTCAAGAATACGTATTATTTCATGATTAAGGGCGTGCCCTACAAGGCCACTGAAAAGAACATCAAGAAACTCATCAAGCCCGAAATGAAAAAGGCTTTCAAGAACCTGATGTACGACCACTATTTCAGTTGGAACGACGAGGAGTCGCTCAAAAAAATCTTTGCTTTTTTGCCTGAATAAACATAGATTACATAACCCAACCGACAGCAGCCGGAACCCTGAGTGATACAATCGGGTTCCGGCTGCTGTCGGTTAGGGGGCGGTGGAGGAGGGACTGGATACGGCTTTGGCCGTTATCCGAAAATCAGTCGGGCCAGTCGCGGCGCCTTGCGGTAGACGGCCGTAACAATGCCCCAGGCCGTAAACAGCATGAGCACGGCCGTCACCGGGATGCGCAGGGCTACGGGCACTTGCAGCCAGTCGATGAGCGTATATCCCAGTCCTACCAGCACGTAGTGAATCAGATAAATGCCCAGTCCACACCGGGTCAGGTCGGCCAGCGCCTTGCGTAGGCGTTCGTGGCTGACGTGTATGCGTTGCAGGGCGATGAAAAGCCCGAGCGTCATCATCACAACCTGGGGTGAGCAGTAGAGGAAGAAGAATTCCAGTTGCTCTTCCGTAATGTCGGGCTGCTGCGAGGTATGGCTGAATCCGAGGTAGGTAATGGCGTAGCCGGCGGCAAACAGCAGCGGAGCCAGCCAGGCCGTGGCACGGCCGCTTAGCCGGTTGTAGTGGCGCAGGTAGTAGCCGGCCACCAGATAGCCGTTGAATCCGGCAAAATAGTAGAGCATGCCATAGGGATTCCAGGCGCACGTGCCCCACAGGTTGGGCGTGGCGTATTGGGTCAGATAGGGCACCAGCAGCGTGACGCCCCACAGCAGCAGGAACAGGCGAAGCGACTTTTCAGAAGCCTGTTGCAGCCAGGCTGAAAGGATGGGCAGGTAGAGGTAAAGCCCGATGAGCATGTAGATGTACCAGAGATGGGTGGTGTACATGCTGAAGTTCAGCGGAATCATCAGAATCTGCTGCAGGCTGTCGGCCCAGCTTTGCGAGGGATGGTCGCCGGCATACGGAAAGACTTTGCTGATGACCGAGGCATCCAGCCCTGCGGCGCCCGTCAGTGCCGGAAACAGGTTGTAGGCAACCGAAGCAATCAGAAACGGCCACAGAATGCGCGTGAGCCGTTTTTTTGTTGAACGCGCCTGTCGTCATTCTGACCGGCAGGATAAGCATGCCCGTAAGCATGACGAACAGCGGCACGCACGGGCGCAGCAGGGAGCCGTAGATGGTGCCCCAAAAGTTGAAGTTGGGATTCAGCCGGGCTTGCGGCGAAACGTTGAAGGGGTCGGCGCAATGGGCGCAGATAACCATGAAGATGGCCAGCAGGCGGACAACGTCGGCCCAAACGATGCGGGAGGAAAGGTTTTCGTTTTTCATGAATAAAATAAGGATGTGTTTGTTATTATTGAGGAACAAAGTTACGGCCTTGTTCCGACTTATTTTTTTAACTATTTAAAAAAACGTGGGGCGTGCGGGCCGGGAGTCGCTTTCAGCGTATTTTGTTGCGCAGGTTGCACCGGGTAACTTGCGAAATGCCCAGATAGGAGGCTATGTATCCTAAATTGACGCGCTGAAACAGTTCAGGCTCGTTGTTCAGCAGTTGGCGGTACCGCTCTTCAGCCGACTGGTAGAAGCGTGAAATCAGTCTTTTTTCGTTTTTAATGAAAGCCTGCTGATGCAGGATTCTCGACCAGTTGGCTATTTCCAGGTTGGTTTCGTACAGCCTGGTGAGGTCCTTGAGCGGAACGGCGTAGAGCAGCCCGTCTTCCAGCATCTGTACCATTTCATATTCGTAGCCCTCAATTTTTCCGTAGAAGTTGTTGGTGGAGAATACGATGTCGCCTTCGGCACTGAACCATGAAGTGGCTTCCTTGCCGTGTATTACGCAATAGGAGCGGGCAATACCTTTTTCCATGAAGTAGAAAAAAGAATCCCGCTTCAGTGAGGAAGTAATGATGTCGCGTTTCCTGAAAGTTACGGGGCGGCTGTTTTGCAGCAGCAGCGATATGCTTTCGTCGCTCATGCCCGACAGGGCTTTCAGGGTTTTGATAATGTTTTCCATGTCTGTCAGTTAAAGGCCAGGTTCCGGTATCCGGCCTTGTTCTTGCCCGGCCGTCGTGTTGTGTCGGGCATATATGAAAAACAGACTCCGGTGGCGTTTTGCCGGAGTCTGTCTGTTTCTTGAAAGGAAGAGCTGAAAAAAGGCGCAATGTCCGGTTCAGGCAGCGGTATGTCCCGCTACGGCTTGAGCTGGTCGGGCAGATTGTCCCTGAAGTGCCAGGCCAGTGAAATCATGGCCGTGCAGTTGCGGCGTCCCTGCGGAGTTATCTTGACCAGTCCCAGGTCGGTTTCCGCGCCGATGCTGATGTTGCGGTTTACCTGGTAGGACACGCGTACCTGCATGCCGGCATCCCAACGTATGATGCCGGATTGGCTGAAAGTCTTTTCGCTGTAAAACATTTTGTCGCTGCCCTCGCGGTCGGCGTCGCCTTTCACTTTCATTTTTCCGTTTACCCCGCAGGCCACGTAGGGACCGGCGGAAAATTTCAGATATTGTGCTTCGCCTGTACGCAGATAGTAGTGTACCAGGATGGGCAGTTCTACATATCCGGCCGAGTAAGTGGTGCGTTTGATGCCTGTCACGGGTTCTTCCGTATCTTCGTCAATAATCGGATCCCCGTTCTCATCGCGGTAAATGACGGTTTCGTCCTTTTCGCGCCAGCCCTTGCCGTAATACACCAGAGCGGGTTCAATGGCCCAGGTTTGTCCGAGTTCGAATTCCAGTCCCAGTCCCAGTTTGTAGGCACCTACATTTTTTGTGTCGGTGAAATGGCGTGACAATCCGCCGCCTACTTCCAGTATCAGGTTTTGCCCGTGCAGGGCGATGGCTGCGCCCAGGCAGGCCATCACGGTAAGAATGCGTTTCATGGTGATAAGGAGTGTCAGTCGTGTTTGAAGAATTGTTTCCAGTCGTCCTTGCCCGCCGCTTTCTGCGGAGCCTTGCGGCCAGCCTTGCGCGGTTTGCGCTCGGCGCGTGTTTGGGGGGCGGCGTTCTTGCGGTCAGCGCGGTCCACCACCACGCTGCGGTCGCCCACGCGGGCCTTCTGCATTTTTTTCAGCACCAGCGGCGCGTCTTCCTCAGGCACCTCAAAGAAGGAGCAGTTGGCCGTCAGGTCAATGCGGCCTATCTCTATCTTGCCCTTCACGTAGCGGTTGACCAGGCTGATGATTTCGCGCGCATAGAAGTTGTCGCGCTTGCCCAGGTTGATGAACAGGCGGGCGTAGCCCTCCTCGGCCTGCTTGGGACCGCGTCCGCCCCGTTCGCGGCGTCCGGGACGTTCGGCTTTGTCGGCGTGGCCGCGCTCTACGGGTACCTCAATTTCCGGCGCATTGGCGTAGTAGTTGAGGAAGCGGCCGAACTCGCGGCTTACCACGCGCTTAATCAGGTCCTCCTTGGTCAGCCAGTCGAGCTTGCGGTAGATTTCGGGCAGGAATGGTGCAATCTCCGTCTCGTTCACCTCGATGCGCTCAATCTCGTCCATCACTTTATAGAGCTGCTTGGTGCAGATTTCCTGGGGCTCGGGCAGGGTGCCGGCCTCAAATTTCTTGCCGATAATCTTTTCCACCTGCCGGATTTTTCCCTTTTCGCGGAGGTGAATGATGCTGATACTGGTGCCTCGGCGGCCGGCGCGCCCGGTACGTCCGCTGCGGTGAGTGTAGCTTTCCACATCATCGGGCATGCCGTAGTTGATCACGTGCGTCAGCTCGTCAACATCAAGCCCGCGGGCGGCCACATCGGTGGCCACGAGCAGCTGCGTTTGATGCTGGCGGAATTTCTGCATGGTGGCATCACGCTGTGCCTGCGAGAGGTCGCCGTGCAGCGGCTCGGCACTGTAGCCGTCGTTAATGAGGTGTTCAGCCACTTCCTGTGTCTCCGCGCGGGTGCGGCAGAAGATGATGCCATAGATACGCGGATAATAGTCAACCACACGTTTGAGCGCCAGGTATTTGTCCTTGGCATGCACCAGGTAGTACACGTGGTTGACGTTTTCGGCTCCCTCATTGCGTGAGCCCACCACAATCTCCTTGTAGTCATGCAGGTAGTTCTTGGCAATGCGTTCGATGTCGCTGCTCATGGTGGCGGAAAAGAGCAGGGTGTTGCGCTCTGCCGGAACGCCGGCCAGAATGGCATCGATGCTTTCGGTGAATCCCATGTTGAGCATCTCGTCAGCCTCATCGAGCACCACGTTTTCCACCTCGCCCAGGCGGGCCACGCCGCGCTCCATCAGGTCAATCAGACGGCCGGGCGTGGCCACGATCACCTGTGCGCCACGTTTGAGGGCGCGGATCTGGCTCTCTATGCTCGAGCCGCCGTACACGGCCACCACGTGGAGCCCGTCAATATAGCGTGAGTAGTCTTTCAGGTCGCCCGTAATCTGCAGGCAGAGCTCGCGCGTGGGGCTGAGTATCACGGCCTGCGTGGTGCGGCGTGCAGGGTCCACTTTCTGCAGTACGGGCAGTCCGTAGGCCGCCGTTTTGCCCGTGCCCGTCTGCGCCAGCGCAATCACATCGTTGCCCACACCCAGCAGGTAGGGGATGACGGCTTCTTGTACCGGCATGGGACTTTCATAGCCCATTTCTTTGATGGCACTGCGGATTTCTTCCGACACGCCCAGTTCTTCAAAAGTTTTCAATGTGTGTAGGATGGTTTGAATGATAATCAGTAGGAGCGCATCGCTTGCTGCCGTTGTCGTATGAAGCGGTCATGCAAGCCGGCTCCGCCGCAAAGTTACATAAAAAAAATCACTCTCGCATCTGTCGTTGCGGCTTTGTGGAGCAGAAAGCGGCGGCATGGTTTGGCGCAGTGCGGCAAAATGTCTATCTTTGTGGGGTAAATAGCGGCCGGTATGGCCACTTTGATTTTGTTGCCTGAAATGAAACGTACCATTCTACTCTCATTTATTGTGATTGCGGCTTTGCTTTCGGGGCATGCAGCTGCAGAGTCCGTCAGAGTAGCCTGCGTGGGCAACAGCATTACTTATGGCGTAGGCACAGAAAACCCTGCGGCTGAGAGCTATCCGGCGCAGTTGCAGGCGCTGCTCGGCCCGGCGTATGAGGTGGGCAATTTCGGCCATTCAGGCGCTACCTTGCTGCGGCGCGGCCACCGGCCTTACATGAGCCTTCCGGAGTTTGGCCGGGCGCTGCGCTTTGGGGCTGACATCGTGGTGATTCATTTGGGGGTTAATGATACTGACCCGCGCGACTGGCCCGATTTTCGTGATGACTTCATTCCTGACTATCTGGCGCTGATTGATTCGTTCCGCCAGGCGCGGCCCGGATGCCGCGTGCTGGTGTGCCGGCTTACGCCCATCGGGCCGCGCCATGCGCGCTTTGAGTCAGGCACCCGCGACTGGCGTGACTCCATTCAGCAATGTATAGCCACCGTGGCGCGGGCTGCCCAAGCCGAACTGGTGGATCTTGAGGCGGCACTTTATGCTTATCCGCATTTGCTTCCTGACGCGCTTCATCCCTCACGTGAAGGGGCCGGGCGGCTGGCCCGCACCGTGTACGGAGCCATCACGGGCCGTTATGGGGGGCTGCGCATGTCCGCAGTGTACGCTGACAGCATGGTGCTGCAGCGTGACAGCGCCATTACCTTGCGCGGCTGGGCGGATGCCGGAGCGCGTATCCGGGTGAGCATCGGAGGGCAGCGCCATCACACCCAGGCCGCCCGCAACGGCTGCTGGCAACTTACGCTGCGCCCGCTCAAGGCCGGGCGTGACTATACGCTGCGCATTACCGACGGGCAGCGTACGCTCACGTACCGCGGCGTGGCGGCGGGCGAGGTGTGGCTTTGCTCCGGGCAGTCAAACATGGCTTTCCGCCTGCGGCAGGCCGCCACGGCTGCCGCTGATGTGCCCCAGGCCCGGCAGCCTGACATCCGGCTTTTCAATATGCAGCCCCGCTGGGAAACCACGGCTGCCGCATGGAGCGCGGAGGCGCTCGACTCCGTCAATGCCTTGCGCTATTATGATTCGGCCGGCTGGCAAACGTGTACGCCCCGTTCGGCGGCTGATTTCTCGGCTGTGGCTTACTATTTCGGGCAGATGTTGCACGACAGCCTGCAGGTGCCCGTGGGGCTGATCTGTAATGCCGTGGGCGGTTCGCCCGCGGAGGCATGGGTAGACCGCCGCACACTGGAGCATGAGTTTCCGGCCATACTGCGGCAGTGGACGCAAAATGACTTCATTCAGCCTTGGGTCCGTGCCCGGGCGCGGCAGAACATGGGCACGTCTGCGCAGCCCCTGCAGCGCCATCCTTACGAGCCTTGTTATCTGTTTGAGGCCGGCGTGGCGCCGCTTGAACGGTTTCCCGTTCGCGGCGTAATCTGGTATCAGGGCGAGTCAAACGCACATAACATGGAGGCTCATGAGCGCCTTTTCCGTTTGTTGCTGCAAAGCTGGCGCCAATATTGGGGCAATGACTCGCTGCCGTTTTTCTACGCCCAACTTTCCAGCCTCAACCGCCCCTCGTGGCCTTGGTTTCGCGACAGTCAGCGCCGCCTTATGACCGATCTGCCCGCTTGCGGTATGGCCGTGACGAGCGATGTGGGCGATTCGCTCGATGTGCATCCGCGGCAAAAGCGCCCTGTAGGACGGCGGTTGGCGCGTTGGGCGCTGAACCGCGTGTACGGCCGTGCACTGACGCCAGGCGGCCCCCTTGTGAAGCAGGCTGAGGCCCGGGGGCGCAAGGTAAGGCTCAGCTTTGATTATGCCGAGGGGCTGACCACGTCCGACGGGCAGCCGCTGCGTACGTTTGAGGTGGCAGGGTCCGACGGCGTGTTCTATCCGGCGCAGGCCGTAGTGCGCCATGATGCCGTGGTGGTTGAGTCGCCGCAGGTGGAGGAGCCGTGCAGTGTGCGCTACGGGTGGCAGCCTTTCACCCGGGCCAATCTGGTTAATGCCGCCGGTTTGCCGGCCTCTACGTTCCGGGTGGCGGTACGGGCCACGGGGCGTTGAGCACAAGCTTGAATCAGAAAAGAAATCAGTCCGGAATAAAATGAGTTGTATGACGAAAAGGATTGTTGCATTGGGATGGGCAGGGGCCTTGATGGTTTTTTTCATGGCCGCCCAGGCACAGTCCGTTAAAATGAATCCGAAAACGGATAACGCATTGCTGACCCGCTTTCAGGATGCCAAGTTAGGGCTTTTTGTGCATTGGATGGCCTGCCATACTCCGACTACCGGCGATTCGTGGTCCATAGGGCGCGGAACGCCGAAAACCGTGGCGGATTCTATCACGATGAGCTGGAATCCTGAAAAGTTTGATGCCAGGCGCATAGTAGACGTGGCCGTTCAATCCGGGTGCCGGTACATGGTTGTCATTTCCAAGCATCATGACGGCTTCTGCATCTGGCCCAGCGCTTATTCGGATTTTGATTTGGACCGGGGCGCCTTTCATCGGGATATGCTGAAGGAACTGGGCGATGAATGCCGGAAGCGGGGACTGCTTTTCGGCATATACTATTCGATTGCCGATATAGATTATTGTGGCTGGACACGGATGCCTGGAGCCGGCGAGCCTGTTCCGGAGCCCCGGAAGGGGAAAGCAGACTTCGTCAGCTTTGTGCACAACCAGACGCGCGAACTGATCCAACGCTATCAGCCGGATATTCTTTGGCTCGACGGGTTCTGGCTTGATCCGCTATGGTCTGCCCGTGAGGGGCGCCATCTGTATCAGGTGATCAAGTCGGCCAAGTCCGATGTCCTGTCCACCCGCCTTTCCGTAACGAAAGACAGTACCGGGCAGGAAACTTTCTGGACCGACGGGGCCTCAGGTGATTATTTCTCCATGGAGGCAAAAACGACGGATGCTCCTGATTTCCCGTGGGAGGCTTGCACGAGCGTTACGTATCCGGTATATGCCTATGAGCCGGATGCAAAAATGCTTTCCGGAAAGGCGTTGATTGATTTGTTCAGCCGTACGTTGTGCGGCAACGGGGCGACGGGCGGATTTCGCTCGTATGCTCTTTTCCGGAAGATGCGCAGATTCCTGTTATTGCCTTGAAGTTGAACAGAAAATTCCGCTTCGACGGCTGGTTGGAAAGCACGGCATCCTGACGGTTTCCCGGGGCTTAACGCCAAGGCTTCCGGAGTGTGACGGAACGTATAATAAATGTAGACTCTATGTATAGATATTTGTGGATATTGTGGTGTATGACGGCGGCCTTGTGCGCATGGGCGCAGGAGCCCTGTCCGGAAGTGATTCCGGCCCTGCAGCAGTGGCAGGGCGGCAAAGGCAGGCTGTCACTTCCCGTAAGCGGCGAGATTGTCGTTGACCCGAAAGCTGACGCCCGGCTTGCCTCAACGGCCCGGATTCTGGCTGACGATCTGAAGGCGCTCATGAAGTGGAATTACGCGGTGCGCGTGGGGCGCCCGCAGGGACGGTGCGTGTATCTGACGCTTTCCGCCCCCGACAGTACGTTGGGTAGTGAGGGCTATGTGTTGACGGTGGACAGGCGCGTCACGCTTTCGGCGCCTGAGGCCCAGGGCGTGTTCTGGGCCACACGCACCCTTTTGCAGATGCTTTGCAGGCAGCCCGATGGCCTGCCCCAGGGCGAGGCGCGTGATTATCCGCGCTTTTCCCATCGCGGATTTATGCTCGATGTGGGCCGTAAGTTCTTTACGATGGAGTATCTGCGGCAGTGTGTCAAGGTACTGTCCTTCTATAAGATGAATGAGTTGCAGGTGCATCTCAACGATAACGGCTTCCCACAGTTTTATGGCAACGACTGGAACCGCACCTATGCCGCCTTCCGCCTGCAAAGTGACTGCTTTCCCGGGCTGACGGCCAAGGACGGAGCCTATACCAAGCAGGAGTTTACTGACCTGCAGCGCCTGGGCATGGCCTATGGCGTGAATGTGATTCCGGAAATTGACGTGCCGGCACATTCTCTGGCCTTTACGCATTACAAGCCGGAGATAGGCAGCCGGGAGTATGGCATGGATCACCTTGACCTTTACAGTCCTGAAACCTATCGCTTTCTCGATACGCTTTTTCATGAATATCTGGGCGGGGAGCAGCCCGTGTTCATCGGTCCTGACGTACATATCGGAACAGATGAGTACAATAAGAAGGAAGCCGAGCGCTACCGTTATTTTACCGACCGTTATCTCAAACTCATTGCGCGTTATGGCAAACATCCCCGTATGTGGGGCGGACTGAAGTGGCTGCCGGGCAAAACGCCCGTTATGGCCAAGGGCGTAACGGTAAATGCGTGGTCGTATGACTGGGTTGATCCGGTGGCTTCGCTGGAGGCCGGCTACCGGCTTATCAACACCTGCGACACGTATCTGTACATCGTGCCGGGAGCCGGTTATTACCGCGACTTTCTTGATGCCCGCTGGATTTATGACGAGTGGTCGCCCTGGCTCATCAATCGCAAGCAAACCCTGCCGGAAGGCACGGAGGGCGTGTTGGGCGGGATGTTCGCCGTATGGAATGACCTGTGCGGCAACGGTATCAGCGAGGCCGACGTACACTATCGCGCTTTCCCGGCCATTCAGGTGATGGCCGAAAAACTCTGGCGAGGGCGGAATGAGGGCGTGCCGTATGCGCGTTTTGAGGCGCTGTGCCGCCGGCTGCCCGAGGCGCCGGGCGTAAATCGGCTGGCGCGCATACCGCCATCCGTACGGCTCACGCCTGAGGGTGATACCCTCGTGCTCTCCGGGCGTGATTCCGTGCGCACGGCTTTTGCCGAGGTGGGTTACCCCTATGCCGTGCGGTTCAGCATCTGCCCGGACAGCCTTTCCACCGTGAGCGGCGTGCTCTTCAGCAGTCCCCACGCCACGTTCTACACCAACTGGGAGGGCACTGGCCGCCTGGCCTTCAGCCGCGATGGCTATACCTTTGTTTTCCCGTCATACCGCCTGCCCGCCGGGCAGTGGACGGACATTCGTATTGAGGGTGACTACAAGGGCACGTCGCTTTATGTGAACGGCCGGTTGCAGGAGCGTCTTGAAGGCCGCCGCATGCGTGTGCTGAACCGCCGTACCGGCGGCACGGAGTACATGCGTTATCATGAAACCCTCGTTTTTCCGCTGGCGCAGCTCGGCGCCCGTCAGGGCGGATTCAAGGGCAAGCTGCTCAACCTGACGGCTGAGCAAGCCGCCGCGTATGAATTTAATTGACCGGTACCGCCGGATTCCGCATATTTCCTGTAAATTTGCAGCCTGAGAGGCGCCGCATGCGGCGTTTGAGTCACATTACAGCCGATTCTATTCATGACATGACCTATTCTGTTCTCATTCCCGTTTATAACCGTCCTGACGAGGTGCGCGAGCTGCTCGAAAGCCTGGCCGGTCAGCGTTTTACCGATTTCGAGGTGATTGTGGTGGACGATGGCTCCACCCGCCCTTGTGCGGATGTGGTCCGGGCTTATGCCGGCCGTCTTGACGTCCGCTATTTTGCCAAGCCCAATTCCGGCCCCGGCCCCACGCGCAATTATGCGGCCGCCCGCGCCCAGGGCACTTACCTGCTTATTCTTGACTCCGACGTGGTGCTGCCGCCTGACTATCTGCAGCATATTCAGGAGGAGCTGCAGCAGGCTCCCTGCGATGCTTTTGGCGGTCCGGACCGCGCGCATCCTGATTTTACGCCCGTGCAAAAGGCCATCAACTATGCCATGACGTCGTTTTTTACCACCGGCGGCATACGCGGCGGCAAGCACAAGCTCGACAAGTTTTATCCCCGCTCGTTCAATATGGGCATGCGGCGCGATGTGTTCAGCGCCCTGGGCGGGTTTTCCGACATGCGTTTTGGCGAGGACATTGATCTGAGCACACGCCTGATTCGCGGCGGCTACGTGAGCCGCCTCATGCCCGAGGCCTGGGTGTGGCACAAGCGGCGGGTTGACTTCCGCAAGTTTTTCCGCCAGGTCCACAATTCCGGCATTGCGCGCATCAATCTGACCAAGCGCCACCCCGGTACGCTCAAGCTCGTCCATCTGCTGCCGGCCGTGTTCACCGTGGGCTGCGCGCTGCTGGTGCTGCTGTTTGTGCTGGGTCTGGTCCTGACCCTTTGCGGCGCCGGCGGCAGCTGGCTGATGGCGGTGGGTGCGGCGCCCCTGCTGCTTTTTGCCCTGATTATTGCCACCGATGCTGCCTGCCGCAACCGCAGTCTGCGCATTGGCCTGATTGCCGTGGCGGCGGCTTACGTTCAGCTGCTGGGCTACGGCAGCGGTTTCCTGCGGGCCTGGTGGCGCCGTTGCGTGCTGGGGCGGGGTGAGTTTGAGGCCTTTACCAAGAATTTCTACAAATAACCGCAGCTTTCCTGACGGCGAGGGGCAGCATTCCGTACTGTTTTATGGAGAAGGATAGAAAGACACAACGCTTGTGCATCAGCCAGTGGGCCCCCGAGGACCGTCCGCGCGAAAAAGCCATGGACCGCGGCATCCAGACGCTTACCAAAGCCGAGCTGCTGGCCATACTCATTGGCAGCGGTTCGCCCGAGGAGAGTGCCGTCATGCTGATGCAGCGTCTGCTGGCCGACTGCCACGGGCGCCTCAAGGAGCTGGGGACGCATGAGCCTGGAGGACCTGTGCGCCTACCACGGCATCGGGCCGGCCAAGGCCGTCACGCTGCTGGCCGCCTGCCGCATCGGGGCCCTGACGGAACTGGAGGCCGACGACGAGCGTCCCGTCATGAACACGGCGGCCCGCATAGCCGCCTACATGCGGCCGCGGCTCGAGACGCTGCCCCACGAGGAGTGTCACGTGCTGTGTCTGGACAACAGCCTGCACCTGCTGGCGGCCCGCTGCGTGGCGCGCGGCGGACTGACGGCTTCGGCGGTCGACGTGCGCTGTGTGCTGCGCGAGGCCCTGGTGGCGCGCGCCGTGGCGCTGGTGCTCTGCCACAACCATCCCTCGGGGCAGTGCCGCCCCAGTGGGGCCGACGACCGCCTGACCGAACACCTGCGGCAGGCCACCGCACAGGTGGACGTGCGCCTGCTCGACCACGTTATCATCTGCGGCAGCCGCTACTACAGTTATGCCGACGAGGGCCGCCTCTGAAAACCGGTCCGGAGGCGAGGGGGTACTTTCGGAAAACTCCGAGCCGCTGAAAAAAAACTCCGAGCCGCGGAAAATTTTTTCCGAGCCGCCGAGTTTAAATTCCGAGCCGCCGAGTTTTTTTTAGGTGCCTCTGCCGTTGCCCGACCCTTCGGGGCGCAATTTTGTAAGGCTTTTTAGGACGGCCGGCGGCCGAAATCGCGAAAAAATTACTAAGTTTGCATCCTCAATCATATCCCCAATTTTTTAGCAGACCATCATGGACAACGATACCAAACTGAAAATAGAGCAACGCATCGTGGAGGTGCTCAAAACCGTGTACGACCCCGAAATTCCTGTCGACATCTACAACCTGGGCCTCATCTACCGCATTGAGCTGGCTGACAACGGCGAGCTCGACGTGGACATGACCCTGACGGCCCCCAACTGCCCTGCCGCTGACTTCATCGTGGAAGACGTACGCCAGAAGCTGGCCGGCATTGACGGCGTCACCGAGGCCCGCGTGCACCTGGTGTTTGAGCCCGAATGGCATCAGGACCTCATGAGCGAAGAGGCCAAAATGGAGCTGGGCTTCCTTTAAGGCCCTGCCGCAGTCTATATAAATAATGTATCTCCCTACCGAAAACCCATAACCCGAATCCGTCACATGGAAGCCATCAAGAAGTACGTTTATTTTCTGTCCGACGCCCACCTGGGCAGCCGGGCCATTTCCCACCGCCGTATGCAGGAACGGCGTCTGGTCAATTTCCTCGACAGCATCAAGCACAAGGCCAATTCCGTGTTTCTTCTGGGCGATATGTTCGACTTCTGGTTTGAATACCGCACGGTGGTGCCGCGCGGATACACCCGCCTGCTGGGCAAAATCAGTGAGCTGACCGACCATGGGGTGGAGGTACATTACTTTACCGGCAATCACGACCTTTGGATGAACAACTACCTGCAGCGCGAGTGCGGCGTCATTATGCACCGCACCAGCAGTGTGGTGGAAATATACGGCGAACTCTTCTATCTGGCCCACGGCGACGGGCTCGACACGCGCGACCGCAAGTTCATGCTGCTGCGCTCCATTTTCCACAACCGCACGTGTCAGCGTCTGTTTGCCGCCCTGCATCCGCGCTGGGGCATGGGCTTCGGGCTGGCCTGGGCGCGCCATAGCCGCCTGAAGCGCGTCGACGGGCAGGAACCGCCCTATCAGGGCCCCGAGCGCGAGCCGCTGGTGGTGTTTGCCCGGCAGTATCTGAAGACGCATCCGCAAATCAATCATTTCATCTTCGGACATCGTCACATCGAGGTGCGCGAGCGGCTGACCGATACGGCCGAGGTCGTTATTCTGGGCGACTGGATCAGTCAGTTTACCTATGCCCGCTATGACGGCCGCGAGCTGGCTATCGAAAATTATCTGGAAGGCGAATCCCGTCCGTAGCAGCAGGCGGCCGCGTGGCCGCGGCTAGGCCGGAGCAGGGCGGGAGTGAAGGGCCGAAAAGGCCCGCATTGACACCTTATAGCCCGTTTTGTTACATATATATGACATTATAGCGTTAATGTAGTTAAAATTTTGGAACAAAAGTGCTTCTTTTTGTTTCACTCTGCAAATTTTTATATACTTTTGCATTTGACGTATTTAGACACCCGATAACCTTAGGGATATTACCGAATGTGAAGCAGAGAAACCAACAGGAGCACTTTTTATAGAGTAGGAAACACTGCATTCTCTTTTTTCGGTTCCGGAGTCGTTCGTTTTTTGTTTTGCAACCGTAAATTCTTGACCGCTGCAAAATCAATGATCCGGTAACAGAAAAGTATTCTCTCATATTCGTATCACGGCAATATCAAGTATTTTTTAGTCATGCCCCTTTGGCACGGCCGGAGGCGTTGAAGCAAAAAAAAGACTTGTCTTGTCGCGTAGGGACGTTCGGAGTTTTTTTACGTTGTTTTTTGTTTGTCTGGTTCTTTGGAGGATTTTTCCCCTTTCGGGCCGTGGCGCTGCGCGCAGCGCCGTTTGTGACCTTTTCAAGGCCACAAAGACAGACACAGATACCATTTAAAGAGAATATAGTTTTAACTTAATGGTTATATATATGAATAAAAAAGTAGCTTTACTGTCGGTTGGACTTTTGTTCAGTGCCGGTTTTGCCTATGCCCAGACGCGTGTTCGCGGTAAGGTGGTAGGTGACGACGGTCAGCCCGTAATTGGTGCTACCGTACGCGTGCCGGGTACGAAAATCGTAACCATCACCGACGAGAACGGACATTTTGTGCTGCCCTCAGTACCTGCGGGAGCTAAACACATCAACATTTCGTATGTAGGCATGTCACCGCAGACGGTGAGCGTGGCTTCTGACGTAAACGTTGTTCTGAAGCAGTCTGACCGTGCCCTGGGCGAAACCGTGGTAACGGCTTACGGCGTACAGAAAAAGCAGACCTTTACCGGTGCCGCCACTCAGATTAGCGGTGAAATCATTTCCGATAAGGGTACGCAGGACTTTACGAAAGCGCTGCAGGGTGAGATTGCCGGTGTACAGGTGCTCAACACCTCCGGTCAGCCGGGTACGAACGCCAAGATTTCAATCCGCGGTATCGGCTCTATCAACGGTAGCACCACGCCGCTTTACGTAGTCGACGGTATTCCTTTTGAAGGTGACGTATCGGCTATTGACCCGAACGAAATCGAGAGCCTCAATGTCCTGAAGGATGCTACTGCCACTGCTCTTTACGGTTCAAGAGGTGCCAACGGTGTGGTTCTGATTACCACCAAGCGCGGCCGCGCCGGTAAGACACAGGTAGAGGCCGAGGTAAAATACGGTATTTCTTCCCGTTGGATTCCGCTCTACGAAACCGTATCTTCACCTGAGCAGTTCCTGGAATATTCTTGGGAAGGTATCTATAACCAGTACCGTGGGGTATATGATGATGCCACAGCCGGTATGGTTGCCTCTCAAATCATTTTCGATCCTCAATATGGCGGTTACAACCCCTATTATAATATTTGGGATATCGACGGCTCACAGCTTATCGACCCGGCTACCGGTAAGTTCAATACTAGCGCCAAGCGCCGCTATACGCCGGAAGACTGGAAGGACGTGCTCTTCCGCACCGGTCAGCGCGTTGACGGTTCTGTCCGCTTCTCTGGCGGTAACGAGCGAATGACACACTTTACTTCATTCGGTTACAGCAAGGAAGACGGTTATCTGGAAGGTTCTGACTTCAAGCGTTTCAGCGTACGTAACAACGTAGAATCAAAGGTAACCAGTTGGTTGAAGTTGACCAGCAACCTTGCTTTCTCTCGTATGGAATATAACTACGGTGTGTCCAACACTGGCGCATCCAATAACGCCTTTACGTTTGCCAACCTGGTACCTTCGCTCTTTGGCGTATATATGCGCGACGAGCAGGGTAACATCGTAACCGACCCCAAGACAGGCGGTGCCATGTATGATTACGGTAACGATTACAGCCGTCCATTCTCTATGGGTATCAACCCTGCCGGTTCTGGCGAGTGGGACATCAACGACAACACCACCAACCAGTTCGTGGGTAACGGTTCGGCTGAAGTCCGCTTCCTCAAAGACTTCCGTCTGGTAGCCAACGTGGGTGTGCAGTATGGTCATACACGCCTCAATAACCTGATGAACCCGTTCTATGGTGACGGTGAGAATGCCAACGGACGTTTGGATATCGAAACCGACGAGTTCCTCTCAACAACGGCCAACCAGATTCTTTACTGGGGTCACAACTACGGCGGTCACAACCTGAGTGCCTTTGTAGGACACGAAAGCCAGTACTACCGCATGAACGTGATGTATGGTCGCAAGAGCAACCTGGTTATTTCCGACATGCCTGAATTCGGTAATGCGGTAGCAAACGAGGCGCTTGACTCTTATGCTTACGAAACAGCATTGGAGAGCTACTTCGGCCAGATCAGCTATGACTTCAACAACAAGTATTTCGTAAACGCTTCTCTGCGTGGCGACGGTAGCTCACGTTTTGGCGACGGTCACCGCTGGGGTACTTTCGGCTCAGTAGGTTTGGGCTGGAACATTACCAGCGAAGACTTTATGAAGGACATAACCTGGTTGAAGAACTTGAAGCTGAAAGCCAGCTGGGGTTTGCTGGGTAACCAGAATATCGTAGTATCAACTACCAACAACGTGATCAATTCTTATCCGAGCCTCGACCTGAGTTCAATCGGTAACATGAACGACCAGCTCGCCCTGGCCTTTGCTTACAAGGGTAACCCGCTGTTGACTTGGGAAAAGAGCTCTAACTTCAACGTCGGCGTTGAATTCAACGTAGCCGACCTGGTTGAAGGTGAGGTGAACTACTTCCACAAGAAAACCTACGACATGTTGTTCTCTAAGACCGTATCTCCTTCATTCGGTTACTCACAGATTCCGGTGAACGAAGGCGGAATGGTTAACCAGGGTGTAGAATTCAACTTGACCGCGCATTTGGTAAAGACCAGCGACTGGCGCTTTGACTTCCGCGTAAACGGTGGTTGGTATCAGAACAAGATTACCGAAATGCCTATGGATGAATCAACCGGCCAGCCTAAGGATCTTATGCAGAGTGGTGGTTACGGATGGCGCAAGGGCGGTTCTATTTATGACTTCTACATCAAGGAATATGCCGGCGTAGATCCTGAAACCGGTTTGGCTCTCTACAATGCTTACTACAATGAGTATACTGATGCTACCGGTCAGGTACAGAAGGAATACATCAACAGCATGGAGCAGTATCTGGCTGACAACAAGGACCACATCGGTACCATCAAGTCTGAAAAGACTACTGACTGGAGCAGCGCTTCTTATGTATTCTGCGGAAAATCAGCTATACCTAAGCTGACCGGTGGTTTCGGTTTCGACCTCAACTGGCGTGACCTGACCCTGAGTGCAACTTTCAGCTACAGCATCGGTGGTTATGCTTATGACAAAACTTATGCTTATTTGATGAACTCAGGAACAAACGGTTCAAATAACTGGCACAAGGATATCGCTGACCGTTGGCAGAATCCGGGTGACATTACCGATGTTCCCCGTCTGTCAAACGGAAACAAGGCTGACCAGTATGCCAATGCTACCAGCACCCGTTTCCTCACCAGCCGTTCATATCTGAACCTGAGCAACATTCGCTTGAGCTACAATCTGCCGAAGAGCTTCATGCACCTCATCCGCATTGCATCAGCCCAGATTTATGCCAATGGTGACAACCTCTTCATGGTGTCAGCACGTAAGGGCTTCTTCCCGATGGCTTCTATGTCTGGTGCTTCTGACTTTGAGGCATACTTGCCGGTATCTTCCGTATCATTCGGCTTGAAGTTAAATTTCTAATTGTCAATTAATCAGAAAAAACAATGAACAAAATATTATTTGCAGCGCTGGCTTCTGCTACCTTGGCCTTTACCTCGTGTGCCGACGATTTTCTGGATCGTCAGCCGCAGGGAAGTTATGTAGACAATGAGCAGACGGCTTCAGCAAAAGATTGGAATCCTCAGGTTCTGCTGGGTAATATCAATGCCTGCTCTTCAAAACTGGTTATGTATTCAGGTGATGGCGACCAGAGCCACTTTGGTCAGAAATTCCTGGATATGTGTGGTGACATCATGACCGGTGATATCGTAAAGGCAAGTAACAGTTATGGTTGGTTTACTCCTGCATTCGTACGTACCAATTCCGTAATTTCATCAGATGACAACGATTACACCTGGAAATATTGCTATCAGCTGATTAAAAGTGCCAATCAGGTATTTGATGACAGCGGCAGCGATGTAGAAGAACCCGAAAGCGCAGAAAACAAATTCTACTGGGCTGTGGCCAAGACCATTCGTGCTTATGCTTACATGAACCTGATTAATTTCTATTCCGGTTCATACGACGAGTGGAAGGAAACGCGTTGCGTACCGGTTTACCGCACACAGATCAACCAGACTCCGGCTCCCAAACAGACGGTAGATTCTGTTTACAATCTGGTGAAAATGGATTTGACGCAAGCAATTACGGCTTACGAGAACAGCGGTTTGCGTACCAGCGATCTGACTATGCCGACCATCAACGTGGCCCGTACGCTCCTGGCTTACGCTTATCTGAATACCGGTAAGTATGCACAGGCCGCAGACATGGCAGCCCTGGCCTTTAACAGCGACAGCCACCAGATTCTGCCTGCTAATCAGGTATTGACCACCGGTTTCAACAGCGTTTCCAACAACGCCAACAACTGGATGTGGGGAATTGACGTGACTGCTGAAACAACCGGCGGACTTGCCTCCTTCTGGGGCCACATGGATGCTTACACATACAGCTATGCCAGTGTAGGTGACTTTATGTGTATCAACGACACGTTGTTTAAAACGATTCCGCAGAACGACATCCGTCGTCAGTGGTTCGTAGGTGATGAAGAGTTCCAGTATTATTTTGGTAATGTGTTGGCTCCGTCAAATAAGTTCTTTGATTCCAAGCGTATTCTGCAGGGTGATGCCCTGTGGACCAACGACGTGGTTTACATGCGTGCTGAAGAGCCGGTGCTGATTGCTGCCGAGGCTTATACCCGCAACGGTGATTTGAACAACGGACGTGTATGGCTGAGAAAGCTGCTCGAACAGCGCGACGCTGAAGGTGTCAACGGAACTTTGGCTGACACGGTCAACACCATGAGCACCGCTGAAAAACTGCTCGATGCCATCTATTTCAACTGGCGTGTAGAAATGTGGGGCGAAGGCCGCAGCCTGATGACCATGCGTCGTTTCAAGGCTACCAACGCCATCGGTTCTAACACGTACATCCTGGCTGAACGTGGCACCAATATCTCTTACAATGACAAGAGCATCATCTTTGTCATTCCGCAGTCAGAAATCAACTCCAACAAGAACTTGGATAAAGTAGAAAACTAAGCCGTTCGATACCGAACCGTAATATTCATATCAAGGCAGGCTGCCCGGGTAATTCCGGCAGCCTGCCTTGTTTTTGTTCCATAAACCGAACCGGCGCCGCGCCCGTGGGGCAGTAACGTGCAGGATGCTGGCCGTGGGTGTAGTCGGATGCGGCGCAGCATCAGGCGTTTTGAGGACCGTTCGCTCTTCATGCCGTTCCGTGTTCCGTCATGCGGGAGAGAGCGTGTCTGGGCCTGTATTTGTGCCCGCAGAGCGGCTTCGGGAACACTCTGCCCGGGTGTCGGTGGGATGGTGTGTCCAGCAATTGCGCGGAGCAGGAGAGGAGGCTGCCGCAGGGCAGAAGCGTATGCCGGGCTGCGGGGGAGTTGTTGAGGGAAGGTCAAAAAAAATCCACCGTCTGCGCGGGGCAGGCGGTGGATTTGACGTTCCGTTTCGTGAGTGATATCAGAGGCGGCTCTTGCCGCTTCTGATATCACATTTCCTTACAGTTTGATTTTGGCCGATGTGTTCCATCCGGTTCCCTTTACGGAAAGTACGTACGTGCCTTTGGGCAGGCCCGTGATGGAGATGACGTTGCTGCCGCGTGAGGAAGCTACGGCGCGTCCGGCGCTGTCGTAAAGCTGAAGGCCGGTAATGCCTGTGCGTCCGCCAACCTGCAGCGTATTGGCGTCAATGCGGTAGGTGAGCATGGCTTCGTCCTGCGTGGTGCCGTTGATGCCCGAAGGCAGCTCGGTGGATACGATTTCGAAGATGTAGGAATCGCCGCGGTTGGCAGCTGCCGGTGAGATGCGGTTGTCGCTCACGAGCCAGAAGTTGGAGCCGCCTTCGCCGGCGTTCTGGATGGAGAAGAGGCCTCCCAGTTCGGTAATGATGTAGGAGTTCCAGCTGGGGTAGTAGGCATTGGTACCGAAGTTGCCCAGCTCGTTGACGTAGCGGTTGTCGGTGCCGTTTACCAGCTTGTAGCGTCCGGTAGTAGCGTCGATGCTGAACTTCCACTTCTGGTTGAGGTTGCTGGCTTGCTTGGCCTTGAAGGTAGGCGTGCCGCCGGTGCCGTAAAGGTTGGTGGAGGTCAGGTAGAGGTCGCCGCTCTTGATGTAGTATGTCTTGCCTTCTTCAATGAGCGGATACGTGCGTGCGCTGTCGGTGGGTTGCAGTTCAAAGATAACGTTGTTGATGTTCCATGCGTTTGAGCTGCCCTGGTTGATGCGTCCGTTGCTTACGGTCCAGTATTTGTCGCCTGCGCTGCCGGCGTTCTGGATGCAGTATTTGCCGTTGGTGCGCAGCATGTTGTAGGTGTGCCATGCGGCCTCGTAGGGGTTCAGGTCGTTGCTCTTGGCAAAGGTACCCAGCTCGTTGAGGTAGCGGCCGTCGTTGGCGTTGACAATCTTGTAGCGGTTGGTGCTGTAGTCCATGGTGATGTTCCACTCCTGCCGCTGCGGGTTGGTCTGGTCCATTGTTGCCTTGAAGGTAGGATAGTCGCCCAGTGAGGTGGCCGAGCCGTTGTTGGTCAGATACTGGTTGTTGTATTTGATGTAGTAGCGGCCGTCCTCCAGCAATACGGTGGGGAATACGTCGAGGCGGTAGTCAAAGTTCTTTTTGTATTCGGCCACGGCGCGGCTGGTCATTTCCGTCAGGAACGGTGCGACGTAGGTGGTGGCTACGGCGGGGTTGGGGTTCTTGATGGAGCCCTGGAAGTCGCGTGAGCGGATGTCTTTCTGCTTCTTTTCCAGCTCCTGCATCTGCAGGTAGGTGTCGATGAAGGAATCGGGCTTCTCCTCGTGGATGAATTTGAAGAGGTCCATGAGTTTCTGCCCGCGCTGTGCCTGCAGCTTCATGACCTGGAGCCAGGGGGTCAGTTCGGCAATGAGTTCGGGCTCTTCGGTGCTTTGCAGCAGTTCGTCGGCCGCATTGACCATGTTGTCAAACTGCTGGCGTACGGCCGTGGCCTTCTGCTCGTTGTAGCCCGTGTCAACCGAGGCCTTGAAGCTCTCGGCCGGGGCTGTGAAGTCGGGTGTTTCGCCCTCGCGGCGCAGGCCGTGATAGGTGGAGCCGAGGTCGACGTTGCTTTCGCAGAATGTGCGGAAGGCTTCCTTGTGTTCCGGCATGAGGTAGCTGATGGCGCGTTCCCAGGACTGCTGCGGGTTGTAGTCGGCCATGTTCCAGGTGTAGTCGGCCAGGCTGAAGAGGGCCACCTTGGAGGCTTCGGCATACTCCATGGGGTTGGAGGTAAAGCCGCTGAGCTGCTCTGCAATGTTCTGGTCGTTGCCGTAGAGCTTGCCCATGAGCATGTGGTCGATGCAGTAGTCGTTAACCGGATAGTTGAGCCAGATGTAGGCATTGCGCTTGATGATGGGGTTAACGTAGTCGAGGTCGGACTTGTTAATCATGTCCACCACGCTGTTGCCCGTCCACATGATGTGTACTTCGGGGTTGGTGTTGGCGCCCAACACCTGCAGGTAGTCGCCCGACATGTAGGCGCGGTTGTAGGCCGTGGGGCACATGATGAGCGGCTCGAGGTTGTGCTTGTGGATGAATTCCTCGGTGACGTAGTTGAGCAGGGCTGCCTGGTTGGCTGCCTTGCCGCCGTCGCCGCTGATGTCGTCAAAGAAGATGGCAAAGCGGCGGCAGCCCAGCTGGTAGACGCTCTCCAGCTTGTTGAGCACGTTGAGGCTGTCGGTTTTGTTCCACTTGATGTCGAGTCCCGGGTGGAGGGCCCAGGTGAACTGTACCTTATATTTGTGGGCGGCCTCAATCAGGCGTTTCAGCTCGGCTGCCTTGTCGGCGGGGTAGTTTTCACGCCAGCGGTTGCGGTGGTAGGGGTCGTCCTTGGGGCCGTAAATGTAGATGTTCATCTTGTTGGCACCGTAGAAGGCAAACTGACGCTTGCGGTCGGTCTCGCTCCAGGGGTTGCCGTAGAAGCCTTCCACTACGCCGCGCTCAAGCACGTCGGGATAGTCCGTGATACTGACACTCATTACCTCGGGCTGGGCGGCAATCTGCAGAAACGTCTGTACGCCGTAGTAGGTTCCGATGTCGTCACGTCCGGCAATCACTACGCCTTCGGGGCCTACGGAGAGGTAGTAACCCTGAGCCTGTGCCGGAATTTTTGTTTCGTAGGCCGATACGGCTTCGTCGCCGCTCTGGCCGATGGTGATGCTGATGCCGCCGCTTTCGGCCGTCTGCAGGCTGGAGCGCAGCAGGGCTACGGAGAGTGAATCGGCCGTGTCGGCGCCGTGGATGACGTAGGCCGTGGTGGCGTCAAAGGCCTTTGAACCCCAGCTGACGCTTTGCGGCAGGGGCGAGATGTCAGCCTGTTGGGCCAGAAGGCTGGGCGCAGGCAGCGTAAGGGCCAGCGCCGTACTGAACATGAGTAGATTTTTTTTCATAGAAAAAAGTTGTTGTGGCAGTAATCCGCAAAACACACTGCGTACAGCTACTGCGGTCTGCTCGCCGTGTCGTCGGAGTTTGATTGGCAATACCCCGATGGAGCAAAGATAATAAAAATAGTGGAATAAAGGTGAAGCCGCGTTTTGATTTAGGGTGAACCGGCTGATAAACACTGCCGGCTCCGGCAAAAAAAGTCGGCACCTGAAAAAAACTGCCTGCCGGGTTCTTGAAAACAGGCGGCATGTTGTTTTCGGGCAGCGGGCGGCAGGGCTGTTCGGCCCGAAGGCTTTTGGGGCAGCAAGCGGCGGCAGGCGGAACAGGCGGCCATGAGCCGTATTAAGGCCTTTACGGTTGGCGGCAAGGAGATTGAAGGCAGCGTGACGGGCATTACTGAGCCGGCGGTAAACGACAACTTCAGCATAACTCCCGAGACGGGAGCTCTGCGCGTAGTGAGCCGTGAAAGCAGTCTGCTGCGTGTGGCTACGCTGGGCGGATTGCAGAAAACCTATTCGCTGACTCCGGGCGAACACCGCTTGAGTATGCCGAAAGGTGTTTACATCGTAAACGGCAGGAAGTATTATGTGAAATAACCGATTCGAGAGTAATCTTATCCATATAAACCTGAAAAGAAAGAGTGGCAAAACGGTTTTGCCCTTCTTCTTCAACAAAAAAGAAATTACATGACTCAAAAATCAAAATATATAGCTCCGTCAATAACCGTGTATGAAATAGAGTTGCAGTCAGTGCTGTGCAGCAGCAATCCGGAAAACGGCTCCGGAGGCAACGGTTTTGACAATTCGCTGGGAGGCGTGACTGACGATGACAACCCCAGTCCCGGATTCGGCGGAAGTTTCCGCTCGTCGCCCTGGGAGTAGACATTTGCTTCAGTTTTCCAACTGAACAGATTACATCCTTTATCAGAAAGCCGGCAGCTGGCGTCATATTTATTAATAGATGCGGGCTGCCAGCTGTTATTTCAACGAATTTTGTAAATTTGCCGCCGCCGGTTCCGAAAGGGACTGCCGGCGGTAATTTTTTGTATGGAACAGAAGAAGGAACGGAGTAGGAGCGTTTGCCGGCCCCGGCAGGAAGAGCTTGATGATGCTGCTTTGTTGTCGCGCATCATCAGCCTGTTGCGTTTTCCGCTGATTGTAGGCATCGTGTGCATTCATGCCGGTGTGCCCGAATCGGTTGTCAGCGCGGTGGGCAGCCACGCTGTTTATGACTTTGTGCATGAATGGTCGGCACAGGTAGTAGCCCGGGTGGCGGTTCCGCTGTTTTTTCTGATTTCCGGTTATCTGTTTTTTCTGAACGTGGAGCGGCTGACGCTTGCGGCTTACGGGCATAAATTATGGAAGCGGGTGCGTACGCTTTTCGTGCCTTACGTCTGGTGGAACGTGGCGGCGGTGCTTGTCGCTTGGCTGTTTCATACGTATGTGTTTCATTTACGTTCGGCCGTACCGCATTGGGATTTAAGCCATTGGCTGTCGGTTTGGTGGGATTACCGAGGCGGAATGCCCTACAATTATCCGCTGTGGTACATACGCAATCTGATGCTCATGGCCGTGGCAGCTCCCTTGCAGTGGTGGCTGCTGAAACGGCTGCCGCGCCCTGTCTTGCTGCTGACGGGAGTGTGGTGGCTCCTTTCGGGAGGAAATGCGGCAACTACGGTGTTCTTTTTTATGCTGGGGGCCTGGTTGGGAATAGGCAAACGTTCGTTCGGCTGGGCGTTGTGGCGCCTGGCCCGTCCGGCAGGGTTGCTTTACGTGATGTGGTCAGTGGTGGAAGCCGGGTGGGGCCGGGAGTTCATGCCGTCTGTGTTCCACCAGTTGGGCATTGTCTTGGGAGCTGTATGTGTCATGGGGCTGGCCGCCCGTTATGTCGTGCACGGCGGCCGACAATGGAAGTGGCTGCAGGCTTCAAGTTTCTGGATATATGCCACACACGTAATCGTATTGGGGCTGACGCAAACGTGGCTTTTCCGCTCCTACCGGCTGGAGTCGGACATTGAGCTTTTGCTTGTTTTTATGGCGCAGATTGCGTGGCCCGTAGGAGCCGGTGCAGCACTTTATGCCCTGATGCATAAATGTTTGCCGCGTCTGACAGCCTGGCTGACGGGAGGACGTTGAGTTTTCCGGACGGGAAGAAAATCTTACGTTTTTTTAGACCACTTTTTCTTTTTGTTTTCTGCAGCTACTCTCGTTTTTTCTTATTATCTTTGTCCGAACTTGAATCGAAAGACTATAAAAAATTTACTAACATGAACAATTGGTTTATACAGTTGCTGACGGACCCCAATTCCATCGCGCACATCGTATTGCTGTATTCTGTTGTAATATGTGTGGGCGTGCGTCTGGGTAAAGTCAAAATCGGCGGCGTGGCGCTGGGCGTGACGTTCGTACTTTTTGCCGGCATTGTAGCCGGACATTTGTTTAAAGCGCTGGTGCCGGGGGTGGATATGGCCCATCCGTATGCAGCGCCGTTTGCTACCATAGACTTTATCAAGGAATTCGGCTTGATTCTGTTTGTGTATTGCATCGGTTTGCAGGTTGGTCCGGGCTTTTTTGCCTCTTTTAGAAAAGGCGGTATCGAAATGAACCTGTTGGCGATTTTTATGGTAATACTCGACGTAATCGTGATGCTGATTCTCTATTTCCTGTTTCTCGACACGTCTGATCCGACGAGCCTGCCGATGATGGTGGGAGTGCTCAACGGTGCCGTAACCAATACGCCCGGACTGGGAGCCGCGAGCAGTACGCTCTACAGTTTCTTTGCTCCCGACAAGGTTCCGTCAATCGCGTCGGGATATGCCTGCGCCTACCCGCTCGGTGTAGTAGGTATTATCGGGGCCACCATAGCCATACGCTACATCTGCAAGATTTCGCCCGAGAAGGAGGAAGAAGCGCTTCAGCGCGAGCATGAGGAAGACCCGCATGCCAAACCCTGCCACCTGGTGCTCCGCGTAAAGAATCAGGCTTTTGTGGGTAAGACCTTGCCCGAAGTAAGCCAGTTCCTCAACCGTAACTTTGTGTGTACCCGTTGTGTGAAAAACGGCGAGATGTTCATTCCCAAACCTGACACCAAGCTGGAGCAGGATATGGACCTCTACATCGTATGTGCCGAGGCCGAGGCCGAAGCCATTACCGTGATGATGGGAGAGGCTCTGGATATTGACTGGAAAGCGGCTATTGCCAGCTCCAAGTTTGTTTCACGCCGTGTTGTGGTAACAAAGTCGGATGTAGTTGGAAAATCGTTGCTTGAAATGCATTTTAATTCGGCTTATGGTGTGAGTGTAACGCGTGTGACCCGTGCCGGTATGGAATTGTTTGCTGATCCCAAGCTAGTACTTCAGATAGGTGACCGCCTGATGGTGACCGGATCGGAAGAAAACGTGAACTACGTGGCCAACCTGCTGGGTAACTCCGTCAAGCGTCTGGATGCGCCCAACGTGGGAGCCATATTCTTTGGCATTCTGATAGGTATTCTGGTAGGAATGATTCCTATTTCCATTCCCGGTGTAGCCGTACCCGTTAAACTGGGTCTGGCCGGCGGTCCGCTGGTAGTGGCTATTCTTATCGGTGCGTTTGGCTACAAGTTCAAGATTACGACTTATACGACAACCAGTGCCAACCTGATGCTGCGTGAAGTAGGACTTATTCTCTTCCTGGCCAGCGTGGGCATTCAGGCAGGCGCCACTTTCTGGGATACGTTGGTGCAGGGCGACGGACTGACTTACGTGTGGACCGGTTTCCTCATCACCATCATCCCGATTCTGATTGTGGGCGTAATAGGCCGACTGAAGTTTAAAATCAATTATTTTACGCTGATGGGTGTCATTGCCGGTAGTCATACCGACCCGCCAGCGCTGGCATTTGCAGGTCAGAGCTCAAATACCGACGCTCCGGCCGTGGGATATTCTACGGTATATCCGCTGGCCATGTTCCTGCGAATCCTGACAGCACAAATCGTATTACTCTTATTCTGTACATCAACCATCTGACGCCGATGCCTTGAAAGCTGCGTAAACGAAACAAATAAGGGGAAGTGTCGTTACGCCGGTTTCGGGGCAGACAACGTCATGTTGCAGACAGAAAAAACAGTCTTCCGCAGTATTACAGCTGCAGGAGACTGTTTTTTTTATTGGTTGAAGGGCGAATCGTTTGTTTTAGAAAGAAACCTTAATGGTTTTCTGTTGATAGTGTATTAGATAGATACCCTTTTCCGATAAGTGAATTGTTGTTTCGCTTCCCTGATAAACCAGGCGTCCACTGGCATCAAAAATCTGTATGGACAGACTATTTGGGTTATGTAATAAGCCTTGATTGAAGGTGATTTCCTTAGAGAAATTCATATTGCAAATGCCTGTCTGAATACCTTGATAGTTCGAAAATGTTGACCAATATTCAGCCTCTTTATACCTGTTAATGGATTCTTGGGGAACGTATATGGGAATATCCGTAGGTACAAAATTGAATGTTAATAGGTCAATCACCGGTGGATTGATGGCTTCGCATCGGATGGATGCTAAATTTTGGCAATTGTAGAATGCGGCTGTGCCGATGCGTTTGACTGCTGCCGGAATTTGTATGCTCCGGAGAGACTGACATTTATAGAACGTATAATCGGGAATTTCTGTCAAACTTTCTGGCAGACGTACGGAATCCAAGGATACACAGGAATTGAAAGCTCTACTCCCTATTTCCTGAACAGAGTTGGGGATATAGACGTATTGCAGACAAGTATTGCCGAAGAAAGCGTCTTGGCAGATACGGATAACTTTGTCAGAAAGGGTAAATGATAAAGCAGTCTGCCCCGCCGGATAGGTGATAAGTTGGGTGCCGGTTTTATTGTACAGAACGCCGTCTATGGAAGTATATTTTGTGTTTTGGGGTGATACGCTGATGGCATTTAAGGCAGAACAGGCATTGAATACGCCATTTCCGATAGAGTCAGTCTGGGCAGGAACATCGAAGGCTGTAAGGCTTGAGCAATAGGCAAAAGCATTACTGTGAATACGTTTTAATCCTTCAGGAACATGAACTTTTTCCAGCTTGTTACAACCGGCAAAAGTCTGGTACTTGATTTCAGACACAGATTCCGGAATAGTGACAGTTTGCAGTGACTGACAGTTGTAGAATGCTTCTTCACCAATTTCGGAAAGCTGTTCTGGCAACTCAATGGATTGCAGGGAGTTGCAATAAAAGAATGCTTTGTTGCCAATTCGCGTAATGGTTTGGGGGAGACGAATTGCGGACATGCTGTTTGATTCAAACGCGTTGTTGCCAATACCCGTAACGGTGTAGAGGTTGCCGTTTTGATTCACTGATTCGGGGACAACAACTTCAGTTGCCCAGGAGTCGGCATTGAAGATGGCCGTAGCCGTTCCGTTTTCGCCGCGATACCGAATGGTGTCAACGTCAAAAAAGGTAGCATGGCTTTCAATGTCCTCAACATATCCAAATTTTGACCATGGTTCTGTGGCTTTGTAGGCTTCAACTGATTGCGACGGGATGAATAATGCCGAATATTGTAGGTTAGTCCACGAAAAGGCGTCTGCTGCAACTGGTGGTGTTGTGCCTTTGCAGTAGAATGTGATGATATGCGTGCCTTCAAAGGCTGATTTGCCGATATTGATTTCGTGGTCGGCGGGCAGAGAAACCGAAGTCAGGTTTTTGCAGTTATAGAAGCAATATTCCTCAATAGTTTCGATTTGGGAAGGTAGGGTAACCTGCGTCAGGGAACAACTTGCAAAAGCGTTTCCACCGATGAAAGAAATGGTTTCGGGAAAATTGATTCCGGTTAGTGAAACGCAGTTACTGAAAGTTGAATTCTCGATTCTCGTCAGGTTTGCCGGAAGTTGTACTGAATGTAGGTTGGAGCAGTTGGTAAAGGCTCGGTTTCCTATTTTATTCAGGCTTTCAGGAAGTATAAGCGAGGTGAGCGACCGGCAGTTCCCAAACGCTTCGTCATCAATTTCCTGCAAATTTACGGGAATGTTGATTTCGGCAAGTGCCTGGCAGTAGGAGAAAGCGCGGCAACCAATATAGGTGAGATTTTGGGGGAGAATAACGGATGTCAGGGATTTGCAGTCTTCAAAAGCACATTCATGGATACGTGTGACGCTGGCCGGTACCGTAAAGGTTGTATTGGGCCTGGCCGGGGCATGTTTGAGCAGAGCGGTTTTGTCTTTATTGTAGAGAATACCATCTTCAGAGCAGAATTTAGGATTGTCAGGCGACACGTAGATGTCTTTCAGCGCATAGCATTGCCAGAAGGCGTATTGTCCGATGCTGTCCAGGCCTTCCATAATGTGAAGCGTGGTGAGGGATTTGCAACCATACAGGGCTTCTTTCCCGATTCCGGTTACACTGCCTGGCACGGTAAGTTCGGTTAGGGCCGAACAGTTGTAAAATGCATAATCACTGATGGTCGTGATGCTGTTTGGAATATTGATGGATGCAAGGGAAGTACAGTTGGCAAAGGCGTTCTCGCCTATACCGACAACGCTATATTCCTTTCCATACATGCTGACAGTGTTCGGTATCGTTACTGAAGTGACGGTGTCTTTACAGTCGGCGATATATACTTCGCGATTTTCTTCTGAAGAAACGCCATACGTCAGCTGGTCGATAGTAAAGTTACCCCATACGTTGCTTGAGCAAATCATGGTGGCAATGAGGGTTATAAATCTGATTTTCATAGTCTTGAACGTAATAAAGTGATAAAATTAATATGTCCTGACAACAGAACACCTTCGGTGAGGATGTTCTGTTGTCAGGAAGGTTTCGGACGTTAGAAGGCGGCTTTCAGCGTATGGTTTCCGCAACGGATGATATAGATACCGGCAGGCAGGCTGACGGTATTGTTGTGGCCCTGGTAAACCTGGCGGCCGTTTGCGTCGTAAATTTTCAGAGTCAGATTCTTCGGGTTGTGCAGCGTACCGTCGATTACGGAAATATTCGTTTCGTCGGTAATTTGATGCAGTCCGGTAACAAATCCCTGATAGTTTGTAAATCATGGCTGCAAAAAGAGTGAGTAGTCTGTTTTTCATAAGTGAATCAAAATTAAATAGGTGAATAATTGAGTTTATTTTCAAGACCGCACCGTGTCTTTTTAATATAAAAACATTAATTTATACAAAGATAAAGAAATAAAAAGGTTATAAGTTATATAAAGGTATAAAAATGTATATTTTTTTGATGCAAGTCTTAACAACTCAGGCAGAACAAGGCCTGTGGCTGTAAGGGTATGGCTCGGAGATGAAACCGGCCGGCATCTATTTCAAACAAGGTCGGAGGCAAAACCGACAAGGTGCCTTGTCGAATCAGGAAGGGGTGAGGACGGGGTGTTTTCGGAGCGTTAAGGTGCGAAGACATATAAAAGAAGAAGCATTCAAGCGGAACTTGAATGCTTCTTGAAGTAGCGCGACCCAGGATTGAACTGGGGACCTCATGATTATGAATCATGCGCTCTAACCAGCTGAGCTATCGCGCCATCAAACTGCCGGGAGAATAACCCGTTGTGGCTCGTTTGCGGATGCAAAGGTAGGGTATATTTTTGAAACGGCCAAATGTTTTTCGGCTTTTTTGCTGGAAAATTGTAAAAAAGTGGTTTCAGGCGTCAAAAAAACGATAAATAGTGCAGGCTGTGCTGGTTGGTAAAACAGAAATGTCGTATCTTTGCAGATGTGGAAGTCAGCAGCCGATGATTGGAATTAAGAAATTAGACCGCTTCATACTGAAGAACTTTGCCCTGGTGTTTGCGGGGTCGTTCTTTATTTGTCTTTTTGTCTTCATGATGCAGTTTACGTGGCGTTATGTGGACGAACTCATCGGCAAAGGACTTTCGCTGGAAATTCTGGCTAAATTTTTCTGGTATATGGGGCTGACGCTGGTGCCTACGGCGCTGCCGCTGGCCTTTTTGCTGGGGTCGCTGATTTCGTTCGGCAACATGGGCGAGCGTCTGGAAATCCTGGCCATGAAGGCGGCGGGCGTTCCGCTGATTCGCATCATGCGCCCCATTATGGTGGTGGCGGTGCTGGGAGCCCTGACGTCGTTCTATTTTCAGAACAACACGGCGCCGCAGGCTCAGCTGGAGCTGCGTACGCTGCTCATGAGCATGAAGCAGAGTTCGCCGGCCGTGGAAATTCCGGAAGGCACGTTCTATAACGGCATTCCCAACGTGAACCTGTATGTGGAGCGCAAGAATGCCGCAACGGGCATGCTTTATCAGATGATTATTTACAAAACCGACCAGGGTTTTGACCGCGCGCAGATTGTGCTGGCCGATTCCGGCAAGCTCGAGGTGACGGCCGACAAGCATTTCCTGCGGCTGCAGCTGTGGAGCGGCGAGCAGTTTGAGAACCTGCAGCAGCAGAGCATGTCGAACCTGATGCAGGGGGCCAACGTGCCTTACGACCGCGAAACCTTTTGCTACAAGCAGCTGCTCATTACCTTCGACAGTAATTTCAACCTGATGTCGGCCAGTGAGTTGGCCGGTATGCCTTCGGCCAAGAATCTGGAGCAGATTGACCGCAGTGTCGATTCCATGAACCACGTGGTCGACAGTCTGGGCATGGACAACTACCGTTCGGCCATGCGCCAGTTTTTCGACATGCCCCATGTGCCGGCGCAGGATTCGCTGCGAGCCTTGCGCATGGCGCGCAGCGGCAGCCTGACGTTCGACCGCTTGACCGACAGCCTTTCGGCCGGTGTGCGGCAGCAGGCGGCGCGTGCGGCCGGCAACCGGGTGAGCCAGTTGCAGTCGGATTTGGAGTGGCGCGGGCTGCTCACCAAGGATAACAACAGCATTATCCGCCGGCACCTGATTGAGTGGCACCAGAAGTTTACGCTTTCGCTGGCCTGTCTGTTCTTCTTCTTTATCGGTGCGCCGCTGGGAGCCATTATCCGCAAGGGCGGACTGGGAATGCCTACGGTGGTTTCGGTATTGATTTTCATATTCTATTATATTATCAATACTTCGGGCATGAAGATGGCGCGTGACGGCTCGTGGAACATGATTTACGGCATGTGGGTCAGTACGTTTGTGCTGACGCCCGTGGGTTTGTTCCTGACCTATAAGTCAAACAAGGATTCGGTAGTGTTCAACATGGAGGTTTACACCCGTTTCTTCCGCCGGTTGCTGGGCCTGCGCACCAAGCGCCATATATTTGTAAAGGAAGTAATCATTGAAGATCCCGACTACGCCACACTGCCCGTAAGGCTGACGGAACTCAAGCAGCGTTGCCGCCGCTATGCCGTGCGGGAGAATCTGCTCAAGCCGCCCGGATACGTGTCCACCTTTTTCCATCACCGCGACGACCATGAAATCAGTTCCATCAGCGAGCAGATGGAGCAGCTGGTGGAGGAGATGAGCAACAGCCGCGACCGCCAGTTGCTCATGGAGTTGGAGCGCTTCCCTATACTCTTTACGCGGGCACATGTCACGCCGTTTTCCCGCCATTGGCTCAATGTGGCCTGTGGCGTGCTGTTCCCGCTGGGATGCATCATCTGGTTCAGGATGTGGCGTTTCCGCTTGCGACTGATGGGCGACATCCGGCAGATTATCAAAACCTGTGAGGCGCTTACGTTCTCGGTGGCCCGCGTGGAGGCCGAAATGGAAAGACGCCGAAAAAATACGGATGATTAGGGCGCAAACCGTACCCCTCTGAATATTAATAACCTGAAAACAAAGTTTTTATATATATGGAATCATTTAAACTCGCTTCGGTAGAAGAGGCCATACAGGACTTTCGTGAAGGAAAGTTCGTGATTGTAGTTGACGACGAGGACCGCGAGAACGAAGGCGACCTGATTACGGCCGCCGAACTCATTACGCCTGAAAAAGTGAACTTCATGTTGAAACACGGACGCGGCGTGCTGTGTGCGCCTGTTACCAACGAACGCTGTCGGATGCTGGAACTGGAACATCAGGTTCAGGACAATACCAGCATGCTGGGCACCCCGTTTACGGTAACCGTTGACAAACTTGAAGGCTGTACCACCGGCGTAAGCTGTCATGACCGTGCCGAAACCATCAAGGCGCTGGCCGACCCCGAGAGTACCCCGCAAACTTTCGGCCGTCCCGGCCATATCAATCCGCTTTATGCGCAGGATCGCGGCGTGCTGGCCCGCGCAGGGCATACTGAGGCAGCCGTCGACCTGGCCCGCATGGCCGGCCTGCATCCTGCTGCCTGTCTGATTGAAATCCTTAACGAAGACGGCACCATGGCCCGCATGCCGCAACTGCAGGAGTTTGCCCGCGAGCATGGCTTGCACGTGCTGACCATACGCGACCTTATAGCCTACCGGCTGCGCGAGGAAAGCGAAATTGAAATGGGCGACGAGGTGGATATGCCCACCGAATACGGCCATTTCCGCTTTATTCCTTTCCGCCAGAAGAGCAGCGGCAAGGAACATGCCGTGCTGATTAAGGGCGAGTGGCAGGAAAACGAGCCGGTGCTGGTCCGCGTTCACTCTTCGTGCGTTACCGGTGATATTTTCGGCAGCCGCCGGTGTGATTGCGGCGAACAGCTGCACAAGGCCATGGAGATGATTGACAAGGAAGGCAAAGGCGTTGTGCTTTATCTCAATCAGGAAGGACGCGGCATCGGACTTATGGCTAAGATTGCGGCTTATAAACTCCAGGAGGAGGGATACGATACGGTTGATGCCAACATTCATCTGGGCTACGACCCCGATGAGCGCGACTACGGCGTGGGAGCGCAGATTTTGCGCAAACTGGGTGTGCGCAAAATGCGTCTGATGACCAACAACCCCGTGAAACGTGTGGGACTGGAGGCTTACGGACTGGAAATCACCGAAAACGTACCCATTGAAATCACTCCTAATCCGTATAACGAGCGTTACCTGCATACTAAAAAAGAACGCATGGGCCACACGCTCCATTTTAAAAAATAACATAACCCCTAAAATCGAAAAAAATGATGAATGAAGATCCCCGAATGATTAATCTCTCGCAAACGACTGACGGCCGTTTTGCCGTGTCGGGTGCGTTTAGCAAACTCATGCGCAACGTTTATCTCTGGATGACGCTGGCATTGGCCATTACCGGCCTGACGGCAGCCTACGTGTCGCGCGACCTGCAATTGCTCTCCATGATGAGCGGCGGCATGATGCTGGGCCTCGTGATTGCCGAGCTGGTTGTGGTGATGGTGCTTTCGGCTGCCATCAACCGCCTGTCGTTTCCCGTGGCCGGCCTGATGTTTCTGGCTTACAGTCTGCTCAATGGCGTGACTTTCTCCGTGATTCTGCTGGCTTATACGGCCTCGTCAATAGCCACCACCTTTTTCGTGACGGCCGGAACTTTCGGCGCCATGACGCTGGTGGGCTTCTTTATTAAGAAAGACCTGTCGGGCATGGGGCGTATCCTGATAATGGCGCTTATCGGCATCATTATTGCCACCGTGGTCAATATGTTCGTGGCCAGCAGCGTGCTCGACTGGGCCCTGACCTACCTGGGCGTGGCCGTGTTTGTGGGCCTGACGGCTTATGACACGCAGAAAATACGCAACATCATGCTTGTGCATGGCCACGAGGTGAACGACAGCACCATGAAGCTGGCCCTGATGTGCAGCCTGACCCTTTATCTTGACTTTATCAACCTGTTCCTTTATCTGCTCCGCATTTTTGGCGACCGCAAGTAGGGGAATTGTTTAACCGTATAAAAAATATTACGCTTTATGAACCAATTATCTGATCGTCTGAACCGCCTGGCCCCGTCGGCCACGCTGGCCATGTCACAGAAGAGCGCCGAGCTGAAAGCCCAGGGCGTTGACGTAATCAATCTGTCAGTAGGTGAACCTGATTTCAATACCCCCGATCATATCAAGGAAGCAGCCAAGCGTGCCGTGGATGAGAACTATTCGCGTTACTCTCCCGTGCCCGGTTATCCGGCCCTGAAAAAAGCCATTGTAGATAAACTGAAAAACGAAAACGGACTCGATTACGAGCCTTCGCAGATTATCTGTTCCAACGGTGCCAAGCAGAGTGTGTGCAACGCCGTTCTGGCGTTGGTTAATCCCGGCGACGAGGTTATCATTCCTGCCCCCTATTGGGTAAGCTATCCGCAGATGGTGCTGTTGGCCGAAGGTACGCCCGTAACGGTTGAGGCTACCATTGAGCAGGATTTCAAGATTACGCCCGAGCAGCTTGAGGCCGCCATTACGCCCAAAACGCGTGCGCTGATTCTCTGCTCGCCGAGCAATCCTACCGGTTCTGTTTACAGCGCCGAGGAGCTCGAGGCGCTGGCCGCAGTGTTGCGCCGTCATGAAAACGTTATCGTCTTGAGCGACGAAATTTACGAGCACATCAATTATGTGGGCCGCCATGCTTCCATTGCCTCATGCGAGGGTATGAAGGAGCGTACGGTAGTCATCAACGGTGTGTCAAAGGCTTATGCCATGACAGGATGGCGTATCGGCTTCATCGCTGCTCCCGAATGGATTGCCAAGGGCTGCAACAAGTTGCAGGGCCAGTACACCAGCGGTCCCTGCTCGGTCAGCCAGATGGCCGCTACGGCAGCTTTTGCTGGTGACCAGACCTGCGTGGAAACCATGCGTCAGGCCTTTGAGCGCCGCAAGAACCTGATTGTCCGCCTGGCCAAGGAAATTCCGGGCCTCGAGGTGAACGACCCGCACGGAGCCTTCTACCTCTTCCCGAAGTGCTCTTCCTTCTTCGGCAAGCGCGACGGCGACCGTGTCATCAACAACTCTACCGACTTTGCCCTTTATCTGCTTGAAGTGGCTCACGTGGCTACTGTAGGCGGCGATGCCTTCGGTTCGCCGGCATGTTTCCGCATGAGCTATGCCACCAGCGACGAGAATATCACCGAGGCCATGCGCCGTATCAAGGAGGCTTGCGCCCGCCTGAAGTAACAGACTTGCCGTAAGCCGTGTGGCTTGAATTCTTGCCTTCCTTGTGGAGCGCAGGTGCGGCCACGGCAAAAAATAAAATTCTCCCCCAACCGACGGCACGCGTGTACCGGTCGGTTGGGGGAGAATTCTTTTTCTTGATGACTCACGCCGCGGCGTGGCGCTCCTTTCGGTTGCCAATATTTCCCGCAATGAGAGGATGAAGGCCGGCCGCAGGCAGCCGCAGCAGGGTGGCGCGGAGAAAAAACAAGGTGGGACCTGAAACAAACTGGAAGCCTCCCAGTTTGTTTCAGGTCCCACCTTGTGATGCCCGGCTTGTCTTTTTTCGTGGCGCTCCGGGCTGCGTGCCGTTATTCAAAGTAGAAGGTCAGGGTAACCATGTTGCTGCTGACGCTGCTGACCGATTTGGTAAACACTTCCTTGGTGCGGTCGGTCAGGTCCTTGCGGTTTTTTTCCAGAATGTTGCCCAGCCCGAACGAGAATTTCAGTTCCGGTATCAGCTTGAAGTAGGGCAGGTAGAGGTCGCAGCCCAGTCCTACCTCGATTGTGGCCGACATTTTTTTGGTCATCAGCAGTTCCTGTTTCTTGGTGGTCAGGTCATACATGGGCTGTATGCCCGCAATGACGTAGGGCCGGTAGTTGTTGAAGCGCGGGGCGCTGACTTTGAGCAATACGGGCAGGGCGATGTAGGTTGACTTCAGGTCTTCCGATTCGGTTTCGCCCGTTGTGAGGTTGACGAAACCGATGCTTTTGCTGCCGAAGTACATCGACGGAATCAGACGCAGGGCAAAGTGTTCCGACATCTTCCATTCGCCCAGTACGCCCACGTTGAAGCCCCAGTTGTGGCGGTCGTTTTCGGCCATCCACTGGGCTCCCGTTTCAGGGTCAACGTATCCGTTGTTTTCAATGCCGATGCCCTGGTCGTGCAGGCCGATGCAAAAGCCGTAGTGAAACCGGCGCATGTCCAGATACGGCTTGTTTTGCACACGCCGCTCCTGCGCCACGGCTCCTGTTGCCATGGCGGTCAGAAAAATGAGTAGGGCCAACGCCCTATGGGCAAATGGTTTCATCATAAACATATAACTCGCGGGGGCCTGAATTATTGTGCGTAACACTGTAAAATTGCAACGCGCGGGCGGCCTGCGCGTTGCGATGTATTTATGTATATTTAACATTCTGGGGGGGTAATTTTTGAGCGAATGGCTAATTTTGCCATACATGTGGTTCTGTGCGGGCCCTGTACCGCCGATGTCGGGCGGGTTTTTTCCGTATATATGGTTTTACTCATATTATTATAAAAACAAATGCTTATGAAAAGAACATTACTCCTTAGTTTATTGATGGCGTTGACGTTGGCAGCGCGGGCCGTGCGGGTGACGTTTGCGGCGCCTGAGGGCTTTGAGATCTCGTCGGTAATTGTTGATGGTGATCATCTGAGTGGCTTTTATGACGAAGCCACGCAAACCCTCACATACGGGGCCGACCTGGAGCCCGGGCAGCATAGTGTGAAAGCGGAGCTTTCTCAGCCGACGGATTATGGTGTTAATTACTGGGGAATGGGTGGCGCTCAGACTTTTACGGTAGGCAGTACGCCGATGACCGTAACGTATAGCCTCGACAACTATGCGCAGCTGAACTTTACGGCAACCGATGAAAACGGACAACCGTTGCCGGAGTTGGATATCCAGCTGAGTGATGCTGAAGACAATAGCTATATCAACAGTGGCGGAACGGGCGCTGATGGCACGTGCATCCTTCGTGTGCCGGCAGACCTCGGAACGTTTACCTACGAGGCTTCCGGCAGACATTACGCACAGATTAGCCAGACCGCCGAACTTTCCGGAAAAGAGATGGACCTTTCGGTTTCCTATGCCGATTATTGCCGCATTTCGCTCAATGTGCCGGAGTTTGACTTTACTTCGGGCAATCAACTCGAGCTGAAGCTGGTGGGTATGGGTAACGAGGCTCCCGTGGGCGAAGTGTACTTTTATGAAAACAAAAGCGAGGGGGAACCCCAAACCTACTACGTGGTGCCGAAAGGCGAATACAGCTGCCGCGCGACTGAAATATCCAGTTCGGACTACTCCGTGCTCAAGGTAGACCATCAGCGGGTAACGGCCGGCGATACGCCCGTTGAGGTAAACTTCAACCTGAACAACGGTGTGCTTTTGACGGTGGATTATGCTGACATCACCTCCTATCCCAATGGGCTTTACCTGCTTCCCGAAGGATGCACCACGCAGGGTGCGGCTATTGAATTTACCGGCTCTGTTAGCGTGCCGGCTGGCAAGTATATGCTCTATGGGTCAGTGGGGGGCGAAACGAGTAGCTACTATAATCTGAACCGTATGGTTGAGCTGACCTCCTCGGAAAGCATCGTGCTGAAGCGCGGTGATTTCCGCACGCTGCAGTTCAGCGCTACAGGACTCAATATAGATTGGGAGAATACGCATATGCATATATTGCATGGATTCAACGAGAATTTCGTAGCCAGCGGCAGCGGCGAGGAGCAATATTACATGGGAGACTTTACCTACGCTACCTCAGCGGGCCTATGGATAGATGGCTGGAGTTATGCCACACCGTTGGGTTACGAGGTGAGAGGTAAGGTAGCGGAAAGCGGCGTGACGACCATTGATATGAGCCACATGCGCGCCTTTAAGGTGTCACTGCCCGATGTGCAGGCAAACTTTTATCAAATTGAGTTTACCGATGCCAACGGCGCTACGGCGCAATTGTCTTTCTTGATGAATAGTATGGGGGTCATCCTGCCTGTAGGCACGTATACTGTTACGACCCAAACCGGCGCGGGTCCCATGCAGTGCACCCTTGAGGTGCCGGATGACTGCCCGGAGACGTTGAAGTTCAACTTTAGCGCCACGCCCACTGGCATCCAGTCGGCAACCGCCGGGAAGCTCTCTGCTCAGGCTGAGGCCGGCGGATTGCGCATTGCTGCGCCGCAGGGTGACCGCGTGAACGTGAGTGTGTTTGACCTTTCGGGCCGCCGTGTGCTCACCGCCCAGGCCGGTGACGGCGAGGTGGTTTCCACCGCCGCGCTCGTTCCGGGCGTTTATGTGGCCCGGCTCGGTGCAGGCAGCGCCGCCGCCACCGTTAAGTTCGTGGTGCGCTAACGCCGGCTCATATTGACTGTTTTTCGGGGCGCCGGGCGAAAAAAAGTCTGGCGCCCCGTACAACTTAAGGCAGAAAACCGTATCTTTGCACCGTACATCTGAACGAAACAATTTAGTAATAACCTATTAAAATTTTACGAAAATGGCTTATGTAATTAGTGATGACTGCGTAGCATGCGGCACTTGCATTGGCGAATGCCCTGCTGGCGCAATTTCAGAAGGCGCAAAGTATTCAATTGATCCTGACACTTGCCTCGATTGCGGTACGTGTGCTGATGTTTGCCCCTCTGGCGCAATTTCTCCCGCAGAGTAGTTTGTATCTGCAACGTGTGACGCGTAAACAGGCTGCAAGGTTATGTCACCTGATGCGTTTTACCGTTATGAAAAGAACACAAAGCCCTTCATCTTTTAATGTGAGGGGCTTTTTTTAATAATGGAGCGACTCCATAAAACCTGTTTATCAATGAACAATTTTTACACTTACGCAAGAAACCTGTGTGTGGTACTGTTGGCCGTTTTTGCCTTTAGCAGTTGTGAGGAGGAAAATTATTATGTCCGCGATCGGCTGCTTGGTTCCTGGCAGGTGGTTGAAACGGACGACTACAATGCTACTTATTATCCCGGCGATGTGTTTTATTTCGGACGCAATAACCGTTTTATTGCTTATATGGGAGATTTTGCCTATACAGGGACGTACCGGGTGACGCGGGAATATGACGGCGATGTTATTACCGTGTGGTATGACGACCGGCCCGGGCAGATAGCTTTTATGGCGCGGATTGACGCGCTGGGATCAACTTATACCAGATGGTATATGATTGATTACGAAAGCGGCAGGCAGTATACGCTACGTCTGGTTTACGTATGATGTATGAATATGACAAATCCCGGCTTATCAAGCCGGGATTTATTTTTTTGTGACGGGAGGGTGTGTCGTTTCTGTGGCCTTGCGTTATTCGTGTTGTTCCAAGGGAATGACGTCAAGGTCGTCGGGCACCCATACCGTACCGCTGAATTCTTGTTGCGCTTCAGTTGTGTAGTGAGATTTTCGGGTTGTTAGTGTCTGGTCCTCGGTATGGTAGAGTACGAGGTTGCTTACTTGCAGCTCGGCTGCCGTTCGGGCGGCATCGAGCGCCGTGCTGTGATGTTTTTCGTACGGTTTGAATATGTCGCGGTCGGCATAAAGGCAGAAGGCCTCGCAAAGCATCCAGTCGACGCCGGCTGCATATTTCCTGCATGTCGGATTAAAGGGTTCGTCGCCCAGGCATACGAGTGTTTTTCCTTCGTGGAGTGTCAGGCGGAAGCCGAATTGTTTTTCCTTGGTCGAACCGATGTCGAAACATTGCATGTCCATGCCGGCCGGGGCTAATTGCTCGCCGTCGTTCAGGGTATGAAGCAGGATGCCACGGCCTATTTGGGCCACGATTTTCGGGGGCAGGGTGTGCTGGCATATCCATTGTAGCACCATTATGGCGCGGTCGTGGCCGTAGAGGTGGAGCTGGCCGGCGTATGTGCCTTTTTGCATGGCCTGTGCTGCCATGCGCAATATCCAGATGACGCCCAGCAGGTGGTCGGTGTGCGTGTGCGTGATGAAGACGTGGTGGATGTCGCGGAGTGCGATTCCGGCTTTTTCCAGCTGTGTGAGGATGCCGTTTCCTCCTCCGCCGTCAACGAGCAGCAGTTGCTTGCCGTGACGGATGGCAAAACACGTGTTGTAGCAGCGGGTGGCGGCCGCATTACCCGTGCCCAGCATGATGAGTTCGGTAGTTGTTAGCATGTTTTTTCTTCTTGTTCGGATAAAGAAACAGCCGCCGTTTCCAGTAGTCCGCCTGTGTTTGGCGATGGCTGGAAACGGCGGCTGTCGGGTTTGAGTGGGTTATAGTTTTACGCTTTTCTTGACGGGCTTCGACTCGTTGTGCAGGCGGTCGAGGGCCGACACGGCGTAGGTGTACGATTCACGGCCGTTTTGGTAAGGCAGTTTGAAATACGTGTCGGCAGTAATGGCTACGATGTTTTCCGGGTTGTCATAGTCCTTGTCCTGCCCCTTCTTGAAGCGGTAGACTACATACCATTTGGCCTTGTCCATTTCCTTCTTGGCTTTGGGAGCGGTCCAGAACAGGATGTAGCCGTCCGAGGTCCATACGGGTTTTACCTTGCGCGGTTTGCGCGGCGCCTTGTCGTCCATGAAGGGCATGGACGGGAGCAGTGCCGGCGTACGCTGGTATTGGCGGCTGAGCGCTTCGGTTACGCGTCCGGTGTTGTTGGCCACCACGGCCGAATACCACAGGCAGTTGCCGCTGACGTTGTTCAAGAAGCGTTGCAGATTCCATTTGGCGGGCAGCTGGTTTTGTTGCGGATTTTGCAGGTCTGAGGCCTTGACGGTGCGCTCCAGGTCCTGCCCGATGACGAGCGGACGGCCGCCGGCAAAGCGTGACCACCAGCGTATGAGCGTGGCGTAGTCGGCCGTTTTGTGTCCGATTTCCCAGTAGAGTTGTGGCACGGTGTAGTCCACCCATCCCTTGTTGATCCACAGCAGGATGTCGGCATACAGGTCGTCATAGTTCTGCAGGCCGCGTGTGTTGCTGCCCGGAATGTTGCTGCCGGCCTGGTTGTTGTGGTAGATGCCAAAGGGCGAAACACCCAGCTTTACCCACGGCTTCACGGCGCGGAGCGTGTCGTGGAGCATTTGTATAAAGGTATTTACGTTGTAGCGGCGCCAGTCGGCTATGTTGTTGATGCCGTTGTTGTTGGCCTGAAAGGTGGCCTTGTCGGGGATGGATTGTCCGGCTGCGGGGTAGGGGTAAAAGTAGTCGTCAATGTGCAGCCCGTCGATGTCATAGCGGCGGGTGATGTCGGCGGCAATATGACAGATGTAGCGCTGGTTTTCGGGCAGGCCGGGGTTGAAGAGATATTGTCCGTCGTAGGAAAAGAAGCGCTCCGGATTTTTTACATACGGATGCGTCACGGCCAGTTCCGTAGTGCCTTTGGTCTTGGCGCGGTAGGGATTAATCCATGCGTGCAGCTCCATGCCGCGGGCATGACACTGCTCAATCATCCATTGCAGGGGGTCCCAGTAGGGTGAGGGAGGCGTGCCCTGCCTGCCGCTCAGAAAACGGCTCCAGGGTTCGTACGGACTGGCATAGAGGGCGTCGGCTTCGGCACGTACCTGAAACATCACCACGTTGACGTGGCAACGGGCCAGGGCGTCGAGGTGGCGGGTGAGTTCGGCCTGCATGCGGTCGCGGCTCATGCCTTGAAACTGCCCGTTGACACACTGAATCCACGCGCCGCGGAATTCACGTTTGGGCAAATGGGCTTGCTGGGCATGTAACGTCACGGCCAGCGCAAAGAGAATCAGGAAAAGTAAGTTTTTTTTCATGTTTACATTAAACAATGGGGGTGGGTTTATAGCTGTTTTTCTGCTTGCTGCGCCCGGTGGCGCGCTGTTGCGGCCGTAAAGATACAAAAAAATCCCGTTTGCCGCAGTGCGGATGTGCAGGCGCAGTATATAATTTGTTTTTTGCTGTCATGCTGTCTCCTTTTTTTGCCGTTAAGCGGAATTTGAGTATTTTTGTAACCGGGCGCATGACTGTTTGGACGTGCGCAGTTTTAACCCTTTATGAATGATGTATTATTTTTTTGATTGGGGCGTTGCAGCTTTCTGTTTTCTGGTGGCCGTGTTTCTCCACTTGCGTTGCAGCAGGCGCTTTTTCCTGTTTTTGCAGAACATTCCGGGCGAGCAGGAAGACCGGTGGTATCTCATGCAGTGGCGCCACTATACGGGCAAGTGGTATGTGGCCTTTGGCATGCTCTTGCTGCTGCGGTTCAAACTGATTACTCAGGGCCATGAAGGTTGGGGCAATGCCGTTTTGCTGGTGCTGCTGGTGCTGCTGGTATGGCTCAGTATGCAGCGCAGCCGTTTTCGCAGGGAGTAGCCCCGTAGCGGAAACTGCAGGCCGATACACGAAAAAGTTCTACGATATGGAAAAACTCGACATTCGTCTGATTTTTGCCATCCTCAATGGCGAGGTGACAAAAGTAATCAACCGTCTGTTGCAGAAATGTTTGACGGAAGCGGGATTCAACATCACTCCCGAGCAGTGGATTGTGCTGACTGAGCTGTCTGAAAAAGACGGCCGCAAGCAGCAGGAGCTTTGTGATGCTACGTTTCGTGACAAACCTGCCATGTCGCGTCTGATTGACGATATGGAAAAGCAGCGTCTGGTGGTGCGCAAGGGGAGCGATTCCGACCGGCGGGCCAAATTCATTTACCTGACGGCACGGGGGTATGAAACCAAGGAACGCGTGCAGCGCGTCATGCTCAGGGCGCTGAAGACTGCGCTTTCGGGGTTGGGCATTGATGATTTACGCGTAAGCCAGTACGTATTGCGCCGGGTGTTTGAGAATACGACCGGCAAGGTCTTTCCCGGCGAGCATCCCTTTTAGCCGGCGGCTGGCGGAGCGGGCGCATGGCAGCCGGGAGGAAGAATTTTTCAGGTCGGACTTGGAGCAAAACAGGTCCGGCCTGAAATTTTTTTCGCGCCTTCCTGTTGTCTTTTCATACAGACCTGATGCGGAAAACCATTTCACGCCTTTGCATGGGCCGGGAGCAGCGTGTTTGTTTGGTTGTAAAATATTTGTGCCGCGCGGTGGGTCGGGTCAATGTTTTTTGGTAAATTTGCTGCATCTATCATGAATCTTTCTTCCGGAATGAAAGGGCGTGATATGTAGATAGGATATGCGAAGGACGGCTGCTGCTGTTCAACTTTTTTTTTCTTATTCCGGCAGCATCAGTCCGGCATGACTGCCAGCTTTAAACACGAGAATTATTAAGATGAAAGTATTGAAATTTGGCGGAACTTCGGTAGGCTCTGTAGAAAGCATCACGAAGTTGAAGGAAATAGTGGAAAGTACAACCGAGCAGGTCATCGTGGTGGTATCGGCTCTGGGAGGTGTAACCGACAAGCTGATAGCCGTGTCACGACTGGCCGCGCAGGGCGACCGCAGCTACCGGGCGGCCTTTTCGGAAATTGTCGACCGTTACCGCGACATGGTCGACGCTGTCATTACCGATGAAAGTCAGCGCCTGCAGCTGTGGGAGGTAATGAACGACCGGCTCGAGGAGCTGCGCGGCATTTATCATGGCGTTTATCTCATCCGCGACCTGACGGCCAAAACGTCCGACGCCATTGTGTCCTACGGCGAGCGTCTTTCCTCACGCATCGTAACGGCACTCATTAAGGGCGCCGTGCGCATGGATGCCCGCCGCTTTATCAAGACAGCGCGCAAGGGCAACAAGACGCTGGTTGATTTTGACGTGACCAACCGCCTCATCCGTGAGCAGCTGCGCAACCTGCCGCGCGTCACCGTGGTGCCGGGCTTCATCTCGGCCGACGTCGAAACCGGCGTCATCACCAACCTCGGGCGCGGAGGTTCCGACTATACCGCCGCCATCATTGCGGCGGCACTCGATGCCCGTCAGTTGGAAATCTGGACCGACGTCGACGGCTTCATGACTGCCGACCCGCGCATTATTCCTACGGCCTATACCATCAGTCATCTGACGTATGACGAGGCGGTCGAGCTCTGTAACTTCGGCGCGAAGGTCATTTATCCGCTGACCATTTATCCCGTCTGCGTCAAGCGCATCCCCATATACGTAAAGAATACGTTCCATCCCGAACGTCCGGGCAGTATCATCAACGACAGCAAACGTGAGGACGACCGCCTGATTTGCGGCATTTCTTCCATCAACGAAACCAGTATGGTCACCGTGTCGGGCTTTACGATGGTGGGTGTTATCGGAGTCAACCGCCGCATCTTCTCCACCCTGGCCGAACATGGTATCAGCGTGTTCCTCGTGGCGCAGACTTCTTCGGAAACGAGTACCTCCATCTGTATGCCGCCGGCCGACGCCGAGCGGGCCTGCCGGGCGCTGGATGCCGAGTTTGCCAAGGAAATTGAGAACGGCGCCATGAATCCTGCCATCGTCGCCACCGGACTTTCCACCGTGGCCGTGGTAGGCAGCCGCATGAAGCATACGCCCGGCATTATGGGCAAGTTGTTCGGCGTGCTGGGGCGCAATGGTATCAACGTGTGTGCCACTTCGGCCGGTGCGCTCGAAATGAACCTTTCGTTTGTCGTGGAGCAGACTCAGCTGCGCAAGGCGCTCAACGTCATTCACGACAGTTTTTTTCTGAGTGACTACCGGGAGCTCAACCTCTTTGTGTGCGGCGTGGGCACCGTGGGGCGCAGCCTGCTCAAGCAGCTGGCCGCGCAGCGCGAGAGCCTGATGAGCCAGCGCCGGCTGAAGCTGAACCTGGTAGGCGTGGGCAACGGTCATAAGGCAGCCTTCAACCGCGACGGCATCAGCCTTGAACACTATGAGGAAGCCCTGGCCCAGGGCGGCCGCGGCGGAGCCGAGCGCATGCGTCGCGAAATCATCGACATGAATATTTTTAACTCGGTGTTTGTTGACTGTACGGCCAGCAGCGAGGTGGCTGACATTTACGAGGATTTGCTGGCACACAACGTGTCCATCGTAGCCGCCAACAAGATTGCCGCCTCTTCCAGCTACGACCGCTACGCCCGCCTCAAGCAGACGGCGCGCGAAAACGACATCAAATTTCTTTTCGAAACCAACGTGGGCGCCGGTCTGCCCATTATCAATACCATCAATGCCCTCATCAATTCGGGCGACCGCATCCTGCGTATTCAGGCCGTGCTGAGCGGTACGCTCAACTTCGTGTTCAACAGGATTGCGGCCGACGTGCCCCTGTCGCGCGCCGTCAAGATGGCGCAGGAGAGCGGTTACAGCGAGCCCGACCCGCGCATTGACCTCTCGGGTAAGGACGTCATCCGCAAACTCGTCATCCTGGCCCGCGAGAGCGGCTACCGCGTAGAGTTTGAGGATGTAGAAAAGCAGCTTTTCATCCCGGCTGAACTTTTCGAGGGTTCACTCGATAATTTCTGGCAGCAGTTGCCGGCGCTTGATGCCCACTTTGAGCAGGAGCGTCAGCGGCTGGAAAGCGAACACAAGCGCTGGCGTTTTGTGGCCGAGTGGGAAAATGGCCACGGCAAGGTGTCGCTGCGTGAAATCGAGGCCGGACATCCCTTCTACAATCTCGAGGGTTCCAACAATATCATCATGCTCACCACCGAGCGATACCATGATTATCCCATGACTATCCAGGGATATGGTGCCGGGGCCGACGTGACGGCGGCGGGCGTGTTTGCCGACATCATGAGCGTGGCTAATATTTAGGAGAGCTTCGTTTCCTGCTTCTTCTCAAAACAATGCCATGTCAGATGCTTACGACCTGGGCCGAGCCGGCGAGGAAGCTGCCGCCCGTTACCTGACTTTCCATGATTATCGGCTGCTCGACCGTAACTGGCGGTTTGAGCACGCCGAAATTGATTTGATTGCCGAAGCTTTTGGCTTGCTGATTATCGTGGAAGTAAAGACCCGTGCCACGGCAGCCTACGGCGACGGACTGGAAAGTGTGGATGCCGACAAGCAGCGGTTGCTGGTCCGTGCGGCCGACGCCTATATCCGGAAACACGGGTTGCATCTTCCCGTGCGTTTCGACGTGATTACCGTTATAGGCCGGCAGGCTCCCTTTCGTATTACTCACTACCGCGACGCTTTCCTGCCGCCTGCACCCGTCGGATATTGACGGAGGAGAGCGCCGGAGCTTTGGAGCTGTTTCTTATGGATATTGAAAAACTTCGAGAATATTGTTTGCAAATTCCGGGTGCCGAGGAATCCTTGCCTTTCGGCCCCGATTCGTTGGTATTCAAGGTGTGGGGCAATATGTTTGCCCTGATTCCGCTGGATGGTGCCGACAAAGTTTCAGTGAAATGCAATCCCGATTATGCCCTTGAGTTGCGCGACCATTACCGGGGCATTGAGCCGGCCTGGCATTTCAACAAAAAGTATTGGAATCAGATATGGTTTGACCGTGACGTGCCCGACGATATGATTTTTTCCCTGATTAATCATTCGGTGGAAGAAGTCGTCAGACGTTGGTCAAAGAAAAAACAACTGGAATATGCTCAATTTAAACTTACCGAGTCGCGAATGGATTCATATTGACTTGGACGAAACTGACTCAACCATGCTTTATTTGCGGCGGCCGGACATGCTGGAGCATCCGGCCCCGTTCGTACTGGTTACGGCCGACTTTCAGACGGCAGGGCGCGGGCAGCGCGGTACGAGCTGGGAGGCCGATGCGGCCGACAACCTGCTTTTCGGCATTGCGCTGCGCCCCGTGTTCCTGAAGCCCGACCGCCAGTTTCTGCTCTCGGAGATTACGGCGATGGCCATTGCTGAGGCGCTCGATACCTATGTGGAAGGCGTCAGCATCAAGTGGCCCAACGACATCTACGTGGGCCACCGCAAGATTTGCGGCATGCTGCTGGAGCACGACCTGCGTGGCGGCGTCATCAGCCGCACCATCATCGGGCCGGGCATCAACGTGAACCAGCGCATCTTTCGCAGTGATGCGCCCAACCCCGTATCGCTCTTCCAGCTGCTGCACCACACGGTGAGCCGCGAGGAGGTGATGGAGCGCTTCCTGCAGCGCTTTGCCGATTATTATGCCCGACTGGAGGGCGGCGGGGCGACTGATGAAATCCATCGCACTTATCATGAGCGCCTGTACCGCCGCGACGGACGGCTTCACCGCTTTCGCGACGCCGGAGGCGAATTCTTGGCGCAGCTGGACGGCGTGGAGCCCGACGGCCACCTGCTCCTGACCGACGAGACCGGCCACGGACGCCGCTATGCCTTTAAGGAAATACAATACGTGTTATGCTCCTGACTCCGCGCGACCATCAGATTTTGAGGCTGGCCGTGCCCAGCATTGTGTCCAACGTCACCGTACCGCTGCTGAGCCTGGTCGACCTGACCATTGCCGGCCACTTCGGTGCGGCGTCGTACATCGGCGCCATTGCCGTGGGCAGCATGATGCTCAACATGATTTATTGGATTTTCGGTTTCCTGCGCATGGGCACCAGCGGCCTGACTTCGCAGGCTTACGGCCGTCAGCGCACGGACGAGATGGGGCAGTCGTTTTTTCGTGCCGTCACCGTGGCTGCCGGCTTTGCCCTGTGTCTGATTGTGTTGCAGCAGCCCATCCTCTTCCTTTCGCACTACCTGATTGACGCCACGCCCGAGGTGTGGCGCATGGCGGCGCTCTACTTCTACATCCTGATTTGGGGCGCGCCTGCCATGTTGGGGCTGTACTGCATCAACGGCTGGCTGGTGGGCATGCAGAACTCACGCTACACCATGGTGGTGGCGCTGGTGCAGAACCTGCTGAACATCGGGCTGAGCCTGTTTTTCGTGTGCGTCCTGGGCTGGAAGATTGAGGGCTGCGCGGCCGGTACACTGCTGGCGCAATACGTGGGCCTCGGGCTGGGGCTGTATTTCTGCCGGCATCATTTCAGGCCGTGCCTGCAGCTGAAGTTCTGGCGCAGCAGTTTTGCGCGACCCGACATGCGCCGCTTTTTCGGCATCAATCGCGACATCTTTCTGCGCACGCTGTGCCTTGTGGCCGTCACCACCTGCTTTACGGCCGGCGGAGCAGCCGGCGGCGAGGTGGTGCTGGCCGTCAATGCCCTGCTCATGCAGCTCTTCATGCTCTTTTCGTACGTCATGGACGGTTTTGCCTATACGGGCGAGGCGCTGGGCGGGCGCTATTTCGGCGCGGCCGACGAGGGAGCGTTTCGCGCCGTGGTACGCCGCCTGTTCGGGTGGGGTGTGGTGCTGGCCGTGCTGTTTACGCTGATTTACAGCGTGGGCGGCAGTGCTTTTTTGCGTCTGCTCACCAACGACATGACGGTGGTCGGCGCCGCTGCTACCTATTTCCCGTGGGCCGTGGCCATTCCGCTGGTCAGTTTTTCGGCCTTTCTGCTCGACGGCATCTATGTCGGCACCACCTCCACGCGCCCCATGCTGGTGGCCATGGTTGGTGCCATGATAGGCTTTTTCGTGGTGGAACTGGGGCTGCGGCCGTGGTTTCACAACCATGCCCTCTGGGCCGGTTTTCTGCTCTACCTGGGGCTGCGCGGCGGCATTGAGGCGCTGTATTATCGAAAAGTGGCGGGACAGATTGCCCGAACCGAAAATTAAGTGTATTTTTGCTTCATCCTTATAATATGATTGATTATGACAAAATTCAAGAGAATACTGCTGAAGTTAAGTGGTGAGAGCCTGATGGGCCAGCAGGGTTACGGCATTGACGTGAAGCGCCTGAATGAGTATGCTGCCCAAATTAAGGAAGCCCGTGAGATGGGAGTACAGATTGGTATCGTCATTGGCGGCGGCAACATCTTCCGCGGCCTGAGCGGCGCTGGCAAGGGTTTCGACCGCGTCAAGGGCGACCAGATGGGCATGTGCGCCACCGTCATCAACAGTCTGGCCCTGAGCTCGGCTCTGGGAGCCGTAGGCGTAAAGAGCCGTGTGCTGACGGCCATTCGCATGGAGCCGATAGGTGAGTTCTATACCAAGTGGAAGGCCATTGAGGCCATGGAAAGCGGCGAGGTAGTCATCATGAGTGCCGGTACGGGCAATCCGTATTTCACCACCGACACCGGCTCGTCACTGCGCGGCATCGAAATCGAAGCCGACGTGATGCTCAAGGGAACGCGCGTGGACGGCGTCTATACGGCCGACCCCGAAAAGGACCCCACCGCCACCAAGTTTGACGAAATCACGTTTGACGAAATCTACAACCGCGGACTCAAGGTGATGGACCTGACCGCCACCACGATGTGCAAGGAAAACGGCCTGCCCATCTACGTATTCAACATGGACGTGTACGGCAACCTCAAGCGCGTGCTCGAGGGCGAACCTATCGGTACGCTGGTACACGCATAGGCCGGGCGCGGCAGTGCTGCCGGATTCGGAAAAGGAAACACAAGGCAGTTCGGAAAAATAAGGTCCGACCTGGAACAAGCAAGGAGCCTCCTTGTCAGTTCCAAGTCGGACCTCGTTTTTCGGCCATGGGTTGAGGTGGGGGAAAACGGGCGGCCGGTAACCATCAGGACCGAAGTGTAAGTTTTCCATCGCCATTCATTCATGAAAAAATATTATTTTAAAAAAAATATCTCCCCTAAAAGATGGTTATCTGTTAAAATATACTATATTTGCAACATCCGGAGAGAAACCCGGATGGCAAGAATGCATTTTTCAAGTGTCCTGATCTGTAAAATTCGCTAAAATTTGAAATGAGGGACTGAAGTAATCAATGCTCATTCCGTGTCGTATGTGTATGGCATGTCGTTGGTATGTTTGAGGCATAAGTAGCAGGCGAAGAATATGGTTTCTTCGATATTTGTCTTGTTTCGGGTGTTTGGCGATACCTTCAGATTGGTGGACATGAGACAAGTCTCATTGCTTTTTTGCATATAATATTATGAATAACAATCATGGGTGTGGCCGTATTCGGGGACTTGCCGGCTGCAAGCCGTAAAGCAAATGTTTATGAATTTGATAGAGCGATGCAACGAAAACGGTTTCCGAAAACTCTATTTGGGAAGTCTTGGGGCTATTTTATTTGTCTTTGGTTTCCTGTGCATGCTTTCTTCCTGTTCGGAAGACGACGGGACCGGCGATGGCGGCAGAACGCCTCTTCTCACTGTAAGTTTGGTGGACATAGGACGAAAGTCGGCTGTAATTGAAGGGATTATAGCGGAAAATCAGAGGTTGGAAATGAGTGAGTGCGGTATATATTGGAGCGCGGATAATCCTCAGCCTACCGCAGCCGATAATAAAGTGGTAGTCGATCCGGATTCTTTGGGGGCTTTCCGCTTGGAGTTGGACAACCTGAAAGGCGGAACCACATACTACGTAAAAGGTTTTGTTTCCATGCCTGATGGTGTTTGGGAATCGGATGTACAGACGTTCTGCACACTGACGGGTGCGCCCGAGTTGGATGTATTCATTTCCATAACGGATGAATTTCAGGTTACCATTACCGATTTGGGAGGAGGCGAAATCCTGGAAGTGGGCTATTGTTATGTTCCAGATGACGGTTCAGTCGATTCAAATTTCTTACCGGATGTGACTAACAGCGTGCGCGTGATTGGCGATCCTTTCTTTCTATCGTCTACAAGATTCAATATGCGTTACTCGGTACCGGCTGATTGTACGTGGTGCATTGGGCGCGTGTATGTCATTACCGAGCATGGGATAGGGTACAGCTCGGTGTTGAATTATCGGTCCCACATCAGATAACCAACGGGTCTATGTCATTTATGTATCCGGAAAGGGCGAGGTTCAGTTTCCGGTAAATGCAAATAAAAACCTTTAAAATCAATTATAAGTATGAAGAGCATGATAAAATGGACTTATTGTCTTTTGGTCATGACGCTGGTGGCGTGTGGCCAGTCAAAGACTGAGAACGGAAAGTCCGGAGCCAAAGACTCCGTACAAGTGGAAACAGTAGTGGAAAAAGAGGAAAGTTCCCTGTCCGACAATCCGCAGGAACTGGCAGACTTTGCCGTAGAGTGTTTCAGAACGAATAAACGCGAAGACCTTTTGCCTTATTCTACGGAACGTTGCAAGGCACGTTTGACCGAGGATATGGCCCTCGAGGAGCAGCTGAAGAATGACCGTGGCCTCCGCCGTATGCGCGAGCAACTGCAGGAAACTACCTATACTTGTGTGGAATCGAGTGAATTGGGCAGCAATGGCAAGTTATTGCGTTATGAAAGCAATCCTTCCAAATACGACATGAAGGTGGTTCTTGAGATGAAAGACGGCAAATGGTACATTGACCAGGTAGGACCGGAACGTTGAACACGTAAGCGAAATGACTATGAAGCATATTATTTTATTTTTTGTGACAGCTGTTTTGATGGCCTTTGCGCCGCAAAATGCGAACGGACAGTTCCTGAAAAAGTTAGGAAAAGTGTTGGGAACAGTGGACAAGGCTTTGGGTATGGATGCAGGTCAGACTCAATCGGCTGATGCCGGGAAAGTAGAAGGGGGCGTGAAAGTGTCCAATAAACTGACCGGATTTTCGGTGGAATATAAAGGCGTCGTATGGCAAAAAGATTTCTGCGGTGTGGAATTTGTCTTAACAAACAAGGGCGACAAGGCTGAAAGAGTTTACTATTTCGACAGACTGAAGGCCTATGGAGCGGATGGAAAGGAATATGCCTGTCGAAGCATAGTGGGCAAAGCCGTGACTTCATTGGGAAACGGTGACTTTGATTTTGAGCCGGGAATACCGGTGAAATGCGTTTTTGCAGTTTTCGACGTTCCGAAAAATGGGACGGAGATGGGGCTTTGTCAGCTGCGGGTACAGACACACAGTCCGCAGCAAGGCTATCAGGACCGCTTCATTGAGTTCCGCGGCGTGGTGCTTCCGCCGCGTCCTGTAGAGGCCGCAGGCCAGCCATTCAAAGGCGTGTGGACCGTAAAAGGAAATGGAATGGAGGGTAAACTCACTTTGGATTTTTATGGTAAGTCCATAGAAGGCATGGATGCTGAAGGCAATAGTATAAAGTGTTATGGACTGATTTATGTAGGTTATGGGAGCGGTGCGAGTGTTCAGGTGGACGAATGCTCTATCATCAGCCGGCAGATAAATGGCAACAAAGCAACTGTCCGGTATATTGGCGGTCGCGACGGCAATACTTACGAGTCAGTGCTGACTTATGACCCGGCCACCGGAAAAATTACGGTAAGTGGCACGAAAATAGTCGTAGAAGAAGGTATGCAGAACGGTTTCGTTACAGACGGACTTGTCTTTTCGAAATAAAAATTTGAGGAACTTACACTCATTTCCGGAAAGAGCTTGTAGGGCAGGCTATTTCCGGAAATGTGTATTATATGCATACTGCTTTCTGTTTCTTGTACCTCGTTTTAGGCCGTTCTGATGCATTCTGATACAAATATGGGGAAGCCCGACTATTCCGGAAACGGGCGGTTATATTTGAAAAAAACAGGTTTATTTTTTGCTCAGTTCGCAAAAAACGCGTATCTTTGCATACGATTTCAGCGAAAGTAATGCTGTAGGACTTGTAGCTCAGTTGGTTAGAGCAACAGACTCATAATCTGGAGGTCCCAGGTTCAAGCCCTGGCTGGTCCACCTTTTTTAGGGGCGAAGAACGCCGCCGCAGCCTTAGGGTTCCGGCGGCGTTCGTTGTGTTTTATCCACCATAAATAGTTGTGCTTCGGTGCCCTTTGAAGCCAAGTAAACGAACGCTTTTAGTATGGAAGATACTTTTGATATTCGTTCCGAACAGATGCATCCCACCTCAGCCGAGCGTGAGTTTGAAAACGCCCTGCGCCCGCTCAGTTTCGACGACTTTTGCGGTCAGCGCAAGGTGGTAGAGAATTTGCGCGTGTTTGTGGAGGCTGCCAAGTATCGGGGCGAACCCCTCGACCACACCCTGCTGCACGGCCCTCCCGGACTGGGAAAGACCACGCTGTCGAACATCATTGCCAACGAGTTGGGCGTGGGCTTCAAGATAACGTCGGGCCCCGTGCTCGACAAGCCCGGCGACCTGGCCGGACTGCTCACCTCGCTTGAGCCGAACGACGTGCTTTTTATTGACGAAATCCACCGTCTGGCTCCCGTGGTTGAAGAGTATCTTTATTCGGCCATGGAGGACTATCGTATTGATATCATGATTGACCGCGGTCCGGCCGCACGCAGCGTGCAGATTGACCTGAACCCCTTTACGCTGGTGGGAGCCACCACGCGCAGCGGACTGCTGACGGCACCGCTGCGGGCACGCTTCGGCATTAACCTGCATCTGGAATATTATGACGCCGACACCATACGCCATATTATTGAGCGTTCGTCGTCGATACTGAACGTGCCTATCGATGCCGAAGCGGCCTCTGAAATAGCCGGCCGGAGCCGCGGTACGCCGCGTATAGCCAATGCGCTGCTGCGCCGTGTGCGCGATTTTGCGCAGGTTAAGGGCAACGGCCGAATCAATACAGCCATTGCGCGCTATGCCCTTGAGTCGCTGAACATTGATCAGTATGGGCTGGACGAAATAGACAACAAGATTCTGACCACCATTATCGACAAGTTCAAGGGGGGTCCGGTGGGCGTAACCACCATTGCCACGGCTATTGGCGAGGACCCCGGAACGCTGGAGGAGGTGTATGAGCCTTTTCTTATTCAGGAAGGTTTTATACGCCGTACGCCGCGCGGCCGTGAAGTGACCGAACTGGCTTACCGGCATTTGGGCCGTCCGTTGCAGCTGCGTGAGGGTGCGTCGCCTACACTGTTTGACAATATGCAATAAGCGGGAGTTTCATTATGATTGAAAAAAACGAGGTATGGTAACTTTTGATACGATACAGACGGACATGCCGCCAATCCGACCGGACGAAATACGGCAGTGGATTAAGGACGTGGCCGCTTCATACGGCTACCGGCTGGGCCGGATTGCCTATGTTTTTTGTGACGACGGGAAAATCCTGGAAGTCAACCGGCAGTACCTGCAGCATGACTACTATACGGACATTATCACCTTTGACTATACGGCTGGTGACAAAATAGGCGGCGACCTCTTTATCAGTGTCGACACCATACGTACCAATGCCGAGCAGTTGGGCAAGACCTACGAGGAGGAGCTCCACCGTGTGGTGGTGCATGGCATTCTGCACCTGTGTGGAATCAACGACAAGGGGCCTGGCGAGCGCGAAATCATGGAGGCTGCCGAGGACAAGGCCCTGCGCCTGCTGTCGGACCTGCGGGCCGGTGTGAAGAAGTAAGTTGAAAAAAAGAAAGCATATGAACGATGCTGCATTAGACGTGACGGAGCAGAGCTCACGCTACGATCATCTGGAACGGATGTCGACGCACGACTTGCTGGCCGGCATTCATGCCGAAGACGCTTTGGTTCAGCAGGCCGTGGAACAGGCGTTGCCGGCCATGGAGCGGCTGATTGACGCCGTGGCCGGACGTATGCGGGCCGGTGCCCGGATGTTCTACATCGGTGCCGGAACATCGGGCCGGATGGGTGTGCTCGACGCCTCGGAACTGCCCCCTACGTTTGGGGTGGAACCCGGGCGCGTGGTGGCTCTCATTGCCGGAGGCGACGGCGCTTTGCGCACGGCCGTTGAAAATGCCGAGGACGACGAGCAGGGAGCCTGGCGCGACCTGCAGCCCTATCATCCGCAGGCGGGCGATGTGTTGATTGGCATAGCGGCTTCGGGGCGCACCCCTTACGTGTTGGGCGGAATTCGCAAGGCGCGTCAGGAAGGGCTGCTCACGGGGTGTTTGGTTTGTAATCCCGGTTCGGCCGTGGCGGCTGCGGCCGAATATGCGGTGGAAGCCGTGGTAGGGCCGGAGTTCGTAACGGGTTCAACCCGAATGAAAGCCGGCACGGCCACCAAACAGCTGCTCAACATGCTCTCCACCTGCGTAATGATAAAAATGGGGCGTGTGCAAGGCAATGTCATGACCCACATGCAGCTTAACAATGTAAAACTACGCCGCCGCGCCATGCGTATTTTGCGGCAACAGTATCCGCAGCTCAGTGAGGCGGAGGCTTTGCTGGTCTTGCAAAAATGCGGTTCGCTGCAAAAAGCGCTCGACAGTCTCAGGCACGCAGAGTGAGCGGAGGTGATATTTTCTGACTGGCGGAGCCGTGTTTTTCGTAAAAAAATCACTAACTTTGCGGCGATTTTCAACAGGTTGCAATATCAAAACATCAAAATACAACAGATATGATCAAATCACAAGACATTAAGAAAGGTACTTGCATTCGTCTTGACGGTAAGCTGTACTTTTGCATCGACTTCCTGCATGTAAAACCGGGTAAGGGTAACACCATCATGCGTACTACGCTGAAGGACGTTGTGTCCGGCCGCGTATTGGAGCGTCGTTTCAACATTGGTGAGGCTCTCGAGGATGTACGTGTAGAGCGTCGTCCTTATCAGTTCTCTTACGCCGAGGGCGAACAGTATCACTTCCTTAATCAGGAAACTTGGGACGACATCATCATCGACAAGAACCTGATTACGGGTGTTGACTATATGAAGGAAGGCGACGTAGTTGACGTGGTAAGCGATGCTTCAACCGAAACCGTACTTTACGCAGAAATGCCCGTGAAGACACAGCTCAAGATTGTGTACACCGAACCGGGTCTGAAAGGTGATACTGCGACCAACACCACCAAGCCGGCCAAATTGGAAACCGGCGCTGAAATCCGCATTCCGTTGTTTATCAACGAAGGCGAAATCGTTGAGGTGGATACACGTGACGGTTCATATGTGAACCGCGTGAAGGCCTAAGCGCGAATTTCAAGAAAATTATAAGAATCCTGCAAGTCGGTATGATCAGTACAACCGGCTTTGCAGGTTTTTTTGTTAGGTAAATGTCTACCTTTTTTTGCGACATACAGAACTGTTTCTTTGTGAGTGGATGACGGGTTGGCATTTTTTCTGTTAACTTTGCAGTAAAACAACAAAACAATCAATCTTTTATGGAGGATTTCAATTTTCGTCCGCTAACGTTGGCTGATAAGTCGATTGTCGAGCATTTTACACGCAGGAGCGAGTGCCGCAACTGCGATTTGAACTTCATGAATCTGATGAGCTGGCGTTTCCTGTATGATACGGAAATAGCCGTGGTGCATGGATGGCTGGTGTTCCGCTTTTTTGCTGACGGTCATCTGGCATATCAGATACCCGTAGGTGAAGGTCCGTGGACAGATATTCTTCCGCTGATGATTGACGATGCCCGGAAAATGGGGCATCCTTTTTTACTGCTCGGCGTGTGTCAGCGTTTTGTAGCCGAACTCGAAAATGCTTTTCCGGATTATTTCCAGTTTGTTATCAAGCGCGAGTATGCCGATTATCTGTACAGCCGCGAATCGCTGGCTACGTTGGCGGGAAAGAAACTTCAGCCGAAACGGAATTTCGTCAACCGTTTTATGAGGGAACATCCCGACTATCAGTATCGGGCTCTTGAGGCAGCCGACATCCCGCAATGTCTTGCCTTGGAAAAACTATGGCAGGAAAACAAGACCGATGAGGGTCAGCGGACGGAAGCGTATGAAAATGAGTTGCGCTCCATGCATTATGTTTTTGACCATTGGGAGGAACTGGGCGGACAGGGCGGCGTGCTGCTTGATGGCGGACAGGTGTTGGCCTTTACGTTTGGCGCTCCGATTAATTATGATACTTTCGACGTTTGTGTAGAAAAGGCTGATGCCCGTGTAGAGGGCGCTTATGCCATGATTAATCGGGAATTCGTGCGTCATCTGCCACCAGAGTATCTATGGATAAATCGTGAGGAGGATTTGGGAATTGAGGGCTTGCGGAAGGCCAAACTTTCCTATCAGCCCCATGTGCTTTTGCTGAAACATGCCGTGATGCTGAAACGGCCGATGGAGGCCGAGCGAACGGTTTAAAGGTGAGCATCATGTTGGGCATCAATGAATTGTGGCAGCAGAATAAGGCCTTATGGCGTGAATGTTTTCATGACGATGAAGCATTTATAGATTTGTATTTCAGTAGGGTGGCCAAGCCGGAAAATACCTATTATATGGAAAGTGACGGCCGGCTGACTTGCGTTATGCAGGCTTTGCCCTATGAACTGCGGTATAGCGGGAAGGGGTGTAGGGTTGCTTATTTGTCAGGCATAGCGACTTTGCCGGAATTCCGCGGGCAGGGATTGGCTACTTCGCTGATTCGTCAGGTCCATGGCTTGCTGGCAGAGCGCGGATTTGCTGCAAGTTTGCTGATTCCGGCCACGGATTCGCTGGCAGATTTTTATGCGGAGCGGTCGGGATACGCTTTGTTGACACGGGTAAATGATGAGCGATTGGAGGTTTCTGAAGCTGAGGACGTATCAGGCTTTTCACTGCATGCTTTGAATACGCCGGGGGAATTGGTTGAAGCATACCGGCAGAGCAGTTCCCTGAATGTACCTCGAGTGTGGCATTCGGAGTTACAGCTGGACGTTGTATGGGAGGCGTGGCGTCAGGCTGACGGCCAGGTGTGGGCTTTGCGGAACGATGGGCTGAAAAGGCTTGAAGGCTTGGCTTTTTGCCGGCGTACTTCAGCTGGGATACGTATTTCAGATTGTATGGCCCTGAATCATAAAAGCGAAGCGAAGCTCTTATCGAGTTTGGCCAGTATGTACGGAGCCGCTCAACTGGAATTAAAGGAACAGCATAACGCTCAGTGCGGCAATGGTCGGCCTTATGCCATGATAAAGGTGTTGCGGAAGGATTTGTTGACGATGGATATGGCACGGATGCCAGACTTGCGGATGAATCTGATGATGGACGAATAGTGTTCTTGCTGAATCAGAAGCGGGAATGTAGACTGCTGATATCGTTAAACCACGTGTGTTAGTCGTATTTGTAAAGACAAGGGCGGCGGTGCATGCGTGGTTTAGTTTTTTTATGCTACTGATGGTTTGTAGTAAGTGAGCGGGGATAGCTGCTAAGACATTTTACGTATTTCTGAAGGCGACTTTCCCAGATGCTGTTTGCAGAAGGTTGACAGGTAGGCAAGCGAGGAAAAACGGTAGCGGGTTGCTATGTCCTGCAGTGGAAGTTGGGTATATTTTAAATCGTGCAGGATGTTCACTTTCTTGCGTTCGTTGAGCCAGCGGTGAACGGGTTGTTTAAACTCTTTTCTGAATGTACGCTTGAAGGTATCAAGGTTCAGATGCGCCATGCGCGCAAAATCCTCTATACTTGGATATTCGGTGAAATGGTTGAGCACAAAATGCTTGAACGTTAAGTTTTGCCCCGTAATGGGAGCCAGCAGTCGGGCCAGTTCGTCGGCCGCGTAATAGTGGCGGAGCAGGAAAAAGAGTTCGTAAGTTTTTAGCTTGTGTAGGTGCCGCGTGGAATGGCGGTCGTTCAAATAGTGCTGGAGTAACTGTTGGAATTGAATGAGCGGAGCTCTTAGCGGCAGTGGATGAAACTGAGAAGTTTCGATTTCTGTGTGTTGGCGATGTAGTTGCTGCAAGTCTATTTGGGCTAAAGCCGGATTCTCGATGTTGAAGTGGCATGAAAGATATTCCGTTGGCCGTTCGCTTTTGATACAGAAGCAAGCGTTTGGCGGGAAGAATATGATTTGCGGGCCTTCAAGGGTGACTGCAGTTGTTTTTTCGCATGAAATGACTATATGCCCGCCCTCTCCTTTTTTACCTCCGGAAATCAGCAAAATAGTGGCCTCAGAGCGTATTTTGTTGGTAAGGGGATGTTCGGGAGTCAGGCAGCCGGCTGTAAAATATGAGTAGGCCGACGACGTTCTGTGATGATGGAGCATTTGAGTATTCATGCTTTTGGGATTATTATAGTCCCGGTTTATAATGAAAAGCCCGGATGCTGTTTCATTTGGCCGGGAAGTAATAAAAAAAGCAACTCCGAGACTGAAATATAGTTTACATACTTTCAGTCTCGGAGTTTGGCTTTTGTGTTTTATACAGGTTTTCTCGCGTGTAAAACTGTAAGTCTCAGTTTGTCAAATACGCTTGAAAACTGTGTGGAAGCTTATTTTTTCTTAGCTTCCTTGGCTTTTTTTGCATCGTATTTTTTCCAAGCCTTTTCAGCGTTCTTCTTTAATTTTTCGGTAGCTGCTTTGGCTTTAGCTTCGGTAGCTGCTTCTTCTTCGGGTGAAGCAAAAGCGTGTTTGAAGCCTTTTATGTCGTTCCAGTGTCCACGTGTGAAGTCGGGGAATGCTACAGCTGCGCAGTTGTTGTCCATTGAAAGGGTACCCAACTCTGCCAGGCAGCACCATTCGGCCAGGTCGTAAACGTCCATATCCAAAGGCAGACCATTCTGGAGACAGTATACCAAACGGCTATCCATGATGAAGTCCATACCACCGTGACCACCTACTTCCTTGGCCATTTCGCCGTATTTCTTCAGGATGGGGTGCTGGTATTTCTCTTCGAGTGCTTTGCGTTCTGCATCGGGCAGGAATCCGTGTGCGCTCAGATTGTCAACTTTGGGCTGTACGCCGGAAGCGCTCATCTGTTTGGCATCAAGTGCATAGCCTTCAACCGGATATTTGTTGGCAAAACCTTTGGTACCGGTCAGCTGATACAAGCGGTTGTACGGCTGCGGGTTCATTACGTTGTGCTGGATTTCGATGACTTTACCATTTTCCGTGCGAATCAAGGTTGTAGTGTGGTCACCGTTGCGGAAGTCGGTGCATTTTTCACCAGTAGCTTTTTCTACGTATGCCGGTCCGTGAACGGCTTTGGTATCCATGGCTACGAGGGTCTTCATGCGGTCGCCGCGGTGGATGTCAAGAGCCTGAGCAACGGGGCCAAGGCCGTGAGTTGCATAAACGTCACCACGGTTTTCCTTGTTGTAGCGCATACGCCATCCGAGTTTGTCGTCCTTACCGTTCTTCCAGTAGTACGGCCAGAAGTCGTCGAGGTTGTGGATGTAAGCACCCTGTGCGCGGAGCACTTCGCCGAATACGCCGTGCTGAGCCATGTTCAAGGTGTTCATTTCAAACCAGTCGTAGCAGCAGTTCTCCAGAATCATGCAGTGCTTGCGGGTCTTTTCGCTCAGGTTGATGAGCTGCCAGCACTGGTCAAGGTTCATGGCAGAAGGTACTTCGATGGCGGCGTTCTTACCGTTCTCCAAAGCGCATTTGGCTACAGGGAAGTGGTGTTCCCAGTCGGTAGCGATGTATACGAGGTCGATGTCTTTGCGTTTGCAAACTTCCTCGTATCCCTTTTCACCGTAGTAGATGTCTGCAGGTGGAAGACCGGCTTTACGCAGAAACTTCTGGCAGCCTTCGGCACGAGATTTCTCGTAGTCGCAGAGGGCTACAATCTGTACACCGGGGATGTAGGTGAAGCGCTCTACAGCACCGGGACCACGCATACCCAAACCTACGAAAGCAACGCGTACGCATTCCATTTTAGGAGTGGTCAGGTTCAAAGCGTTTTCCTGTCCGGCCGGACGTTCAGGCGTGTCAACTACGATGGTTCCTTTGTCCCAATGCCATTTGGTGTTGGGAGAAAGTGATTGGGCCGTGGCGGTTGTCATGCCACCGAAGGCGAGCAAGCAAGCTACGGCCAGTGTCCACATTTTTCTCATTTTCTTCATGTTAAAGATAACTTTTAAATTGATATTAATATTATAAGAAAACTTTTTCGCAATTTATTGTTGGCAACGCCTTATGCGTAAAGACCGCACATCATTTGTGTGTTTTTCTTCAACCGAGCAAATATAGGTATTATTTTTCGATTGAATGGCCTTTTGGCGTGTGAAAGCTTGTTAAATAATGAGCTTATGGTGGTGCCGCTCATTGCTTTCACTCTCTGGAGCCGTACTTTTGTGGTGTCCGTAGCTGATGCAAATCCGTTAAACTTTGTCTGTTAACTTACACGGCGCGCAGGTTTTTGAGGGTCAGCGGATATTCCCGGTTGGTAGTCCCCGACATCTCAGGCATATTGCTTAT
>ENA-ORSJ01000044-ORSJ01000044.1-human-gut-metagenome-genome-assembly--contig:-NODE-44-length-131587-cov-8.736642_pt1 | contig 131587 bp, 107 predicted proteins | sample MGYA00242191_ERZ509158 | MGnify/ENA primary metagenome ERZ509158 (study PRJEB26280, sample SAMEA2338623) | human gut metagenome | biome: human gut; feature: human-associated habitat; material: faeces...
TTCCGGATATAACGATTCAATGATTGAAGTCGTTACTGGAATGGTTCCTATTTCACTTAATTGTCTATCCATACTGCAAATATAGCAATATTTTGAACAATAAAAGAAATAACAATTCTTTTTCTGTTCAAAATATTACTACTAAGACCATCTTAAAAAATAGCGACTGCTGTCACATAATGATTACCGACAAGGTAGATTATTCTCTAAAATTTCTCATCACTCACCAATTGTAAAGACCTCATAGCACTTAAAAATAGATTCTATTTTCATAGATAAGACACTAAAAACTCACAAATCTGTTCATCGATACAAACATCAAGTCCTACTTCATCTTTAAGTCTAAAAGAATAAAAAGCATCCTTTTCTTCTTTTTCGAACTGTGAAGTAAACGAGGCACTCATTGTTCCCAATACAGTTTATGAAACTTTTCACATTTAGTAGAAAGCCCATGGGCTAAACCATTTTTGAGTCTGTGAGTATTTCATTGCCCATTTAGCTTTCTCAAGAATCGCTATTTTTTCTAGCTTTTTCATAAAATTACATGATTAGAGATTAGGAACTGCACCGAATTTATATGCCTTTTGGAGAGAACTGATCCTATTCAATCCCTTAAAATTTGTTAGAGGATACAGCACACTTGATCCATCCAGATTCTTTTCAGTAAACCAGACATTATCTTTTCTAAGCAAATCTTCCTCTCCTAACAGTCCATCATAATGTGTAGTGAGCAACAACTGGGCTTGCTCTGATTCTTTCAGAAAACGTTCAATAATATGTTCTATCAATTTCGGATGAAGAGAAAATTCGATATCGTCAACAGCAAGAAAAGCATCATTTTCAAGAATCTTTTGTACTTGAGCAGCCAAGCCAAACGTACGGATAGTACCGTCCGATTCAAACAGTTCCGGGAATTCATAATAATCATTGTTACCATCATCAGATGAAACTTTATGCTGATACATAGTATAATTAATCGAACCCTTATGTGTTTCCTGTTCTTTGGAAACAATATTTGAAATATTGAAATCAGCTTCCTGTAGATATCTCAAAATATAATCTTTTGCAGACTCATTCTTGATTGATTCTTCGGCATAACGACTTAAAGATGATACAGGCACAATTGCCGGCATAACCTGATTGGTTAGATACTGAAGAACTGCCTCTAATTCTACAATATGTGTATTTACCTGCATATAAGCAGCAAAAACTGACATGTTATGCAAACACTTCAATGTTATTTCCTCTTTGACAGATTGCGACATTTTGATCTTCTGTCCAAATTTAATAACTGATACATTATTCTCAGTATTTCTTTCAAATATGGTAGCAGGCTGTTGACTTGGATAATAGATTAGACTTTCCTTTGCTACGTGCCATCTGTCTAAAGCTACAGAATATACATAACGAACTGCTTTTTCCTCATTCTTCAAGTAGAACGAAATCGAATATTCAGATAACTGCCTCGAACCTGTTTTATTCAGGAGAAACGGGACTATTTGAATTTGTTCTGCCTTATTAAGTGGGGTATAAGTAATGAATGACTTAATAAAATCACAAACTTTAATAATATTACTCTTACCCGAAGCATTTGCTCCATAAATGACAGCCACTTTCAATAGTCTCACATCACTCCCAAATTCGACAACATGATATGACTCCATATCCTTACTTCTATCAGCTTCAAAACTTAATATAGCCTCGTCTCTGAATGAGAACATATTCTTAAATCTTATTTCTGCTATCATGCTATCCATTTTTACAAAGATGACAACAATTTTACATATTAGCCATATACATTAGAGTTTTTATGCTGATATAAAGACTAAGAAGTATTTAATTAAATGCTACTAATCCCATCCATCGATTCATAACAAATGAAAGATATTTGAAAGAAATTACAATCAACTATAAAAACCGCACTCATTAAGTTTCAATCTTTCATGAAACAAGTTCATTCTTCCTATTAGTTTGCCTTCCTCTTTCAAGGTACAAATACTACTACAAGCCACCTAAGGATACCTGAAGTTATGAGATAATAATATATCCCTATGTTGTTTTTCTCACCAAGTAAATACCACATTATTGTCTTGTGATATGTTTTGAGATAATCAAAGTGTAATAAAAAATAATTCTTTAGTTAATCTATAGACCTGGCATCAAAACAAATTATTGCACCTTCTTAATTGAAGCAATATATATGCTAATTATCGGAAGACAAACAAAATAGAGATTTACAGATTATCCTGCTATAATATATTTTTGAACAAGTTGATCTTTGTAATATATTTCTATATTTCTCCCATTTATTTTTATTATTTTTATATCTGATGGACATAGAGTCAAAAGCCCTTCAATATAACCTAAGGCTCTATCTACAGTCCAGTTATCATGGTTACACCATGTCATATTCAAACTTTTATCTTCAATGATTGATAATAGTTCATTAAATGTTATATTTTCCATAATCTGATTTTATATTTATAATTATTCTATACTTTAAAAATTTATATAGTTCTATAGGCTCAGCGATGACACAGTCCTTTGAATATTATATGAATAAATAAACAAAATATGTATATTCCAAACAATTTATAATGTTGGAACGGGTACACTTAACTTATAAAACATTGATAGTCTTGGTAGAGACTTTGTACATAAACGACTCAGAGGCATATTCTTAAATGGATTATATATAGAACTTCCTTCTTCCGGATATATAATTATACATGGGACAGATGGAGTTAAAGAATTCTCTTCGATATTTTCATACCCTAAGTGTTTCAATATTGGTAAATCTCTACTATAACCACTTAACTGTCTAACGACATATATGTCTAACGAACCTTTTTCGTACTTAGGGATATATTTAGTATCAAGAATTGCTTTAAAATCCTTTGACTTAAACAAAAAATCTGGATATCCAGTTTTGCCTTTAAATTGATATACAATTTTATCTTTATATGCTTCATGTAATAATCCATAGATATAATGCTCGTATAGCAAAGACATATCCAAAACAAACGGAGTTACCTTATTATTAGAAAAGGCCATCTTATTTATTCTATAATCATAATACTTAAGTATCGTTTTCGCTAACCGTATCGCTTCCGAATATTCATTGAACAATTTATGTGCACGAATTTGTCTTACTGATTTCACATCAACACAATCACTTACATTTTCAAATTTTCTCAAAGCACTAGTTATAAATGATTTAAGTCGAATATGTGATAGTCTATTACTGCATATGTTTGTAATTAAGGCCTGAGAAAAAAGAATAGCTTTCTTTATAAGACGGTTTTCAGGAATATCAATAGAAAACTCATCATATTCACAAAATATCCGTTCATATCTCTTGGCAGAAACATTCAACCTTTCATTCTTGAGCAATTTAATATGGCCTTTTACTTTTTTAAGGTTCTCTTGATAATGCACATATCCTCTTTTTAAAGATTTAATTCGATTTACAATGCTTATAAAATGAATTATGATAAGAGGGCTGACTATGCTATTCAATGAAGGAGCCTCTATTTGCGGTTTATCTAAATCAATCTTATATATTTTAGGAAACGAATCTAAGGCAAGGTCTGATGTGAAACAAGTCATGAACATACTTAGGAAATCAATATTTTCCATTCCCCGTTTTGTTGTTACAACTAGCGATTCCTTCTGATCAATCCATTCTGCTCCAATTTTAAACGAAGCATAATAGCCCCATGGATTATTATCCGTAGGTTTCACCCATTGAATAAGTTCAAGATTATTGTATCTATCATCATATCCAATAGGGGAGCCATTTAATATTAATTGCTCATGTTCTTGGAGTTGTATCATGTTAATTTTCGTCATCCGTATTATTTTCTTCATCGTCAAATTCTTGCATTGGCTGCAGATTCAACCATGCCTGAAAGGCTCTTTTCTTCTCTTCATCCGATACATTTATAATTCCATCATTAATGTATTCTGTTATAAGTGGAATTATCTCGTATTCTACTTTATTTAATAATTCCTCTTCAGAGCAAGCCATAAAATAACTATGACCAACCATCAAGTCGTCTATACTAAAATCCCCGCAAAGATGCTTTGGATTCATAATAAAGGCTTTAATATTATAGAATAACTCAATAGCTTTTATCTTTAATTCATGATTATTTAATTTATTATAATGGTTTTCAATAATTTCTGGGTTTGCCTGCAGCGTCACGAATGAAAAACGTCTACGAAGAGCATAATCTAAAGTTCCGGTACTTCTATCTGTCGTATTCATTGTACCAATGATATAAAGGTTACCCGGTACTCCAAACATTGTTTTTGAATAGGGCAACATAACTTTTATCGGATGATTTCCATTGTCACGTTTATCGGATTCTAGTAATGTTATTAATTCACCGAATATTTTTGATACATTACCTCTATTAATTTCATCAATAATGAGAACAACTGACTTATTGGTCTTAGCATTATACTCATTTTTGACTGCTTCTATAAATGCTTGTGCATATTGTTGCCAATTATTTTCACTTCCCTTACCTAAGGCCTGAAGTTTAATTTTTTCAATATTAAGCGGAGAAGGAGTATAATCTCCCTCGCGTTGACTAGTAGAATTAGTACTTCTTGTGCTTAAAGTAGTATTCCCTTCTTTCCACCATATATAAAGAGAAGATCGTCCTGAAAGAGTCGGTATTTTTCTTTTGTTCTCAAATCCCTTAATCTTTTGAAGATAATCATCAATACATTCTATGATGTCTTTACTCCCATCAGTTTCTACAGCATTGCATGCACGCTTGAATATGCCATCTTCAGGCTCGTATGTCACACCTATACTTTCTCCATTTGCATTTGTTTGAATATGAGGCTTTAATCCTTCTACAAAATCCTCATAATCAAGAGACTGATGAAATGTAGTAAAAAAAATGCGATCATCCTGTAGCTCTCTATACTTTTTCATGACGGCGACATGATCAGTCAAATCAACATCATTTATTCCAAGTACTTCAAGTGCTATAGCGGCTGTATTATAAGTCTTACCTGTGCCTGGAGATCCTTGCAAAATTATATTGTGCTTAGATCTCAGTAATTTGGCACATTTATTTGTAAATGCTATGCTTTTCATATACTTCAACCAATCATCTATATACTGATATTGTTCTGTATCTTTGCGGCAAGACGAAAATGTTCCTTGAGAAAAAAGTCCTGATCTTGGTTGTCTGTAATTATCTGCCCAATCCAAAATTCTCACCTTTCTAAAATTAACATTGATATATTTTTCTGTAAGCTTTTCATCTGTAAAATTATCACCAATAACTTGGCATAGAGCTATAGCCTGACTTCCTTTTCTGACAAGTATAATATTGCCATTCTCAATACTCTTGAAATTTTTGCATTGACTATCATTCCACTCTCCTGTCCCAATGACAGGTTCTGATTCAAGAAGCATTAAGGTTGAATCTATTTGAGTTCCCCCTTTCCCCTCGGGGAGATGCATTTGTATATGCCAATATTTATCAAAATCCCAATTATATGGAATATACTGGGATTTAGTCCTCGATACACGAATGATATCATCAACTGTTGTGTCTTTGGCTATCCAATATTTTTTTTCACTAGAAGAAACACCATATTTTAATAGTTCATTTTGCAATAACAAGTCAAGTTTTTCATCTTGTATCTTTCTATAATAAATTTTTATTTTCTCATCCGTTTGTGTTCCATCTCCATGATTTTCCTCATGTTTATCTTTAGAGTTATCAAGGTAACCAACAAATCTACTTGGTGCAAAACAAATCTTAGAATCAATAACTTCAACAACAAAATTCTTACCTCTAATCATTTTGTCTATAGCCCAATTCTTATATTCGTCTCCTAATTCTCCTTTCAAATAAGAATAAAGAGTCATTATATTGCGAATTATATCATCTTTGGTCTTTACAAAATCAAATCTATCCATAACAATGATACACTTAACTCAAAATGATTTTTTAATATATTCAATTATATGACACAAATGTACTTACTTTTTCCTAGAAGACTACATTCCTACTATACAGAGAATCAAGCAAAAGCCTTATCTAAGATTGTAGAAACCAATGTTGGTTCCATAATTAAAAGATTACTATCCTTTATCACGGCCCTGTTAACAATAAAAGTAATCAAGTCAGTAGTTATATCTACTTTTATTGATATTCGATTTAATATTTCAACCAATAGTCTCCTATTAAATCTGTATATTTTTTTTGCAACATTCTCTCTATTGGCATCTAAATAAGCTGAGATATTTGCAGAAAGTTTACACTCCTTCGTTCTACGCCTAAAATGAAAACGAATCATTGTGTCCCACTCACGATTATGATATGCCTTATATGCTATTTCATCAACAATACTTGCCAACTGTGATTCATTAGATATTAAAGCTGCATAAATTCCATTCAACAAACGAGATTCTTCTTGGCATTCATTCCACCAAGATTCCTTCCTTGTCTTATATCTTAAATCATGTTCTACCTCATGCCAGCCTTCAGAAAGAACAGTTCGTAATTGAATCTCATATGTATTATCTATTAATTTTGAATTGTAATTTGTTTGAACACTCATCAAATCAAGAAATAATTCAGTTTCATAAGGATCCATTTTCATAACTAAATTCAAGCGTTCTGGCATAAAAACTTTGTCTGTTAATGGAATAAGATTCTGAAGATTTTGTAAACCACTACTTTTAATGTCATTTTCTAAATTAGATAATTCAAGATTTGAATTAGATTCATTAGCCGTATCATATGAATCCCAAGATCGCAAAATATTAAGAAAGATATCAATATCATCCTTAAAATAGAAAACGACCCGAATACCAACAAAATCTTGCATTTTTTTCCCATCCTCAGAATATTCATATTTCTTAGACTCCAACTTCTTTATAATAGAATCTTCCGATTTTTGGCGTGAAAAAATTCTATAATACATACCAGTTCTATCTAAAACAGCACTGATACGTGCTTCTATATTTGATGCTATACTACTATTTATCATCGCTTTTATTTGTAATTAAATATTCCCAACCAGAGTCTGAAATATGTGATTTATCTCCATTGGTCAAAATATATCCTTTTTTAACCAATTGACTAAAGATTTTTTTAAATAATTTTTTATCTTCATATTCTTCTCTAATCCTAGATATAAGCTGCATTTTTCTGCCTGAAAAGCCAACTAATGTATATAACGATAGCATTTTTACTTTCTCATCAACTTCTTGTACAGGTTCTTCATCTGATTCGCAGATTTGAGTATACATAGGAATTATTGTTCCATTCTGCGAGCACTGAATAAAATCAGAGTTTGGAGATGTAAAATCAATAATAGTATTATTAAATTTACAATTTATAAACTCACAGTTTTTGAAGAAATCAAGATTAATCTCACTATCCTTAAATGTTATATTTGCAAAATGACAATTTTCAAATGTTGAATCAACTGATCCTATTTTAACTTTATAATAAGAATTACCATCAAAGATCTCATCTTTATAGTTTGTCATAGATCTTCTTTGCAACATTAAATCAGCCTGCAGCTTTATTGCTCCTTTATTGTTTATACAATTTTCATTTAGTTGTATCCAAACCAGATCTCTAGAATTCTCATCAGCCAAAGACATAGCGAGAAGAACTTTATCAATAAAATTAGGACTCATTTGTTTATAAAAACTCTTTAAATCTTCGCTCCTCTCATTTAATAGTGAAAGTCCCAAGAATACGCCTAAAACAAAATCATTAATAAAACCAATGTTATTATTCCCCTTTCTATCAAGAACTGCATGATTTACCAATGTATTTACAATACTATTGCTATCTTTAGAAACTGTTATATGATGAGAAATGATATCACCAGACATTAGTAAGATATTTTCTTTTATACTTATTCTGCTGTCTGATAAAATATCATCGTAAGCAAAAGCGGAAGCTAAGCGTTCAAAAATCAGTTTTTGATCTTCTACAGACAAAGTAAGTGCCTGACGAGTAATCTCTCTAGTAAGTAGTTTATTAATATAACTTTTAATTATTTCTGCGGAAGAACATTCTTTTCTATAGTCTTCATCAGAAAGATAATGTAAATAACCTAAAAGTACTGGATTTAGTATATTATATAACTCTTCTGGTAATTCACGTAATTGCCACGGTTGAAGCCAATCATTAACATTTGGTTGTTCTAGCGAATATCGTACTACACGGACATTCTCATTCTGTAATCTTTTTGTATACCAATCAATAAAATCCTGCCCTGATAATATAGCTGTTTTTCTTGTTGTCAAAACAATCTTTGCATTATCTACTAAATAGTCAGCAATGGTTGAAAGCATTGTTTCGCCTCTTCGTTTCGCCTTTTGAGTATTTCCCATGTCCAAATCCTCACTAAGCAATTCATCGAATCCGTCAACAATAAGAGGTATTCTACCATTCCTAATATTGAAATTCACAATATCATCACCAAGAAGTACATTAAATTCTCTATGCATTTGAGATAGTAAAAGATATCTAAATGTTGCAGCTTGTCTATCTTTTGCCAATTCCATATAAAATGGTCTTATCCCATGCTCTACCAATTCGTATCTTTTCAACAATTCAAGTGCTGTAGATGTTTTTCCAAAACCAGCTGCTGCCTCAACAATTATTAATGTAGGACCTTGGCTTTCTATGTCACGACAAATTGCATTAATAAGATCATTCTTTTGTCCATAAGTTGTCTCTATAATATTGTTTTCAATAGTATATGGGCTCTCTATATAAGCATATGGTTTATTATTACCCTTTTCTAAGCCATAACTTTCAAGCACAGCTTTGCTATATTCCTTGTATCTCGCTCCAATACTTTTATTTGTTGCCTTTACTTGAAAAAACCAATCAAATAGAAATTCTTCAATTGAATCCAGTTCATTATAGTTGCACACACGAACGGCAAACCTTTGGCTACTATAATTGTTCTGCAATTTTAAAAGAACATCTTCTTTCATTGGCTGCAACAAAACAATGTCAACACCTGGATAAAGACTATGTTTTACTGCAAAGACAATAAAAGAACTTGTCTCTTCCATGATCTCGTAACCATAGAGATCGAATAAATATTTAATTTCTTTAACATCCATATTATTACAAGCTAAATAATATACATATTTTATTTTTTTATAATAATACTATTCTAAATCAACTTTTATTTAGATTTGAAACCAAGCAAATATTGGGAATTATTCCATTACTTAATCTCTACATATAAGAAGAAAATAACTAATAATGCCTACTATAAAGTTAGAAAAACAATATAAACATCATAATTGCTTCCTATTTCTCATTAATCTTCTCCACTCTGTTTTTCTTTTTACAAATTCAGAATACTCATTATTATTGTTATTCATTGTATCAACAAGATATTGAGCCATCTCATGCATCTGGGTTGCAAATAATACAGGTATCCCATTCTTGTCTGTATCATAATGGGCTAAACTATATTTTATACCTATTTCCATATGTTCAAATGCAATACCTGGATTTAAGCCTCCGCAAACAATAGAATTTCCCAAAAATTTCAGCTTTTTACTCCGTTTTTCAACGGACTCAAATCTTAGACTCTCTAGATCTTTGTCTGGATTATTAAGGTAGCAGTAATATAACCATATCTCAAAACATGGATTACTTACTATCCATTTACCTTGCTGATTTCCCGAATTATTCTTAAATATCTTTTCTAACTGATTATAAAATTCATCTACATCAGAAAGAAGAAAAACTTTATCATTACTCGCTAAATGATAGTCCTGACTATTTATTTTAAACTCCCCGACAGACTGAATCTGCTCCCATTTATCTTGCATCTGATATGGTTGCAAACCTTGTCCTTTCTCAGACATAAAAGCAACTCTCAATGAGTGAAGTTCTCGTTGCTTAATCAGTTCACGTAGGAAATCTTTCTCCCTTTTCTCGCCACCAGAAATTACAAATACAAGGTTAGTTGAAAGAAAACCTTCTGTTTTTTGATATGCAAGTGACACTTTTAAGTCTTCAGGATTTTCACATTCTTCTACACCCTCTATTTTAGAGTTTATAATAGGTTCTGCCGGAATTATTTCTGGTCCTCCCTTAGAATATGTTAATTTAGATAAATCCATATTTCAACAGTATATTACATATTCAGCTCACCAATAAATGGAATAGCACCATACCTACCCTCCATATAACCATTTTCTATATTGATTGTATTATGTATCTTAAAGTCATTCAAAGAATACATATAGCTACATCCATTATTTTTCTCAACCATCCATACTTCATCTGTCCGCATAAAATCCTGATTAAGCAAGCAAGTTTGGTGAGTTGTAAAAATCAACTGTCCATTGGTATCTTGCACAGAAAAATAACGAACTAACTCACGAACCAGATGAGGATGTATACTGTGATCAAGTTCATCAATTACTACTGTTTTACCTGATTTCATAGCATCATAAAGTGCAGGTACTAGCGATAATAAGCGAACTGTACCATCTGACTGTGCCTGAATATCCATTTCTTTTGAAAAGCCATTCTCTCCAAACTGTCGAAACATCATCTGACTTATCTTTTGGACTCCATCTTCAACGCTTATAGCTCTTGTATTTCTAAAATCTACAACCTCAGACAATACCCCAGAACGCATTTCCTTCAGTTTATCCATTGGCAAATTGCTGATATCGTGAGTGCTCATCCAATCCTCAAAATTTTCGGTTTCAACCTTTACTTCATCAATTCCCAAATCTATAACTCTAAAAAGTTCTAAAGCAAATTGATTAATTTCATAATTACTCTTGAAGATTCCTATTAAAGCTGGATTGAATGAGTGCAAACCTATGATTGTAAGTTCATCCTCAAACCATTTGTGCGCAATACCAATATTCGGGTCCGTTAATACCGGCATATCATTGTTTATAGTTAACAAACTAGCAAATGGATTCTTTTCTATCCACCCCAACACCATATTATTAACCTCGTCAGAAGGAGTAACAGCATATTCTACTTTTCCCAGTCTGCGTGTAAAGACATTTCGATTTTCTTCAGTTCCTAAACCTGAAATTTGTAAAGTCTCGAAAATTATCCCTGTATTTATAACTTCCACAGAATATATGAAAGGTATGCCTGATTTTGTAACGAACTCTATTGTCAACTCCAAAGGTTCAGCACCTGCATTTTCTTTCAAAGCAAAGATATATCTTCCTATGCTTTCCTTATCTAGAAAATTCTTATTCAGAGCAATAGCCTTCAAGAAATTTATTCCTTTAAGCAAATTTGATTTTCCTGCCCCGTTGGCCCCATAAACTGCTGCCATTTTCAGAACAGGAAGTTTTTCATTAATCATAGTGATATGTTTTGATAAGGAAGTCCTTTTCATGTTTGGAAACATATCAAATTGAACTTCATTATTAAAAGAAAGAAAATTCTTCAATACAACACGGAGTATCATAAATTTATATTTGGATATTAAACAGTCTATCAATAATATAATCAGTCACATTGCAAATATATGAAAATTATTTTATACGTGAAAATTTCACGTGAATTTTTCACCTGAAAACATTACAATCTAAAAACTCACATTATTTTTATACAAACATTCTTAATTATTACCTCTATTAAACCACTTACAAAACCTAATTGACTTTAAATCAAAAGAATATGTATAATACGAAATCGATACAAATCAACATCAGTCTTCATATTATCTTACTTCACAAAGATTTAAATACAACCCCAAAATACTTATTCTATTTGCATGATATTGCACGCCATTGATAAAAATGCCATATCACTAAAAAAGGGGTAAAAAACACCTCGTTCTTGTAACTTATTTGCTGGAAAACTTTGAAATTCAACAAAATACAATTATCTTTGTCTTACAAAAAGAATGTAACAGCATGCAACTTATTGATAATCAATGAGTTATAATGACTAAAAATGACAAAAAATTAGACTTCTGTACCTTTTAGAGCTCCAAATATTTGATAATCAGGAATTTGCAATTACTGCATCGAGAAAGTCTACACATGCTTACTCATGTGCCCGTTGCTACGTATTCCCATCTCATGTTCGACTCCTTCAAGATGACTACTGTCCATTTCTCCTTCCAGGGCGCTGTTCAGCAGATTCTCCAACAGCGGTGCCAATACCCCGTCCTTGCCGATTGCGATACCTCCGGCCTTCAACTTTTCAATAACTTGTGCCTTGAATTCCTCAAAATCAAATAAGTAATATGTCTCTAAAAAATAAGATGGCATATGAAGTGATTATGATCTATCATCTTCATATGTCATTATTATTGTCATTTTTTCGTGCTTTCACACATTATCCCGCAGGATATAATGCTCCGGAAGAAGTCTGACGATCTCTTCTACCCCTTGTGAATAAAATCATGTCATGCAGCTTTAACAATTTTGTTCCTGTTTTTTCTATCATTGTACTGCATTTGCCGTATGTATTCCGAAGAAAATCCACAGGTTTTCCGTTTTCCTGTTCCGTGCCTTTACCCAGGAGAGCGTTCTGGGCGCCGAAGCTACATTCAAGCCTGATAGCCCTCTCTTTGAATCCCGTATCTTCCATTTACACACTATATTTTATAGTGTCTCCTCTACGCCAAGCGAGCTATTAAATCTCCATCAATACACTTATTATGAATATTCCATATCTATCCATATCTATCTGCTCTCTGCAAGTGGCAAGCTGGAAATTCCAGTTTCTTCAGCTATTCATTTTTGATAAATTCATAGCGAGTTCCTCCATTTGGACAGATTCCCACTCATAATATGGAATGCCATGCTTTTCAAGATTCAATTTAACTTTTTTTAAGCTTGATGTCAACATACGAAAATACCAAATTCGCCATAAATCCCTTGAGCTAGTCACCAATCTTCTCACCTTTACTAATAAGGTAATCTATAGTAATGTCATCTACAAAAATCATCGGGTCGAAACGCCCAAAAACAGTGTTAGCTCCAAGTTTGTCAGATAATATTTTGAATGTCTCAATGCAATTTAAAAGTGAAGGAACTTTCTCCAATCCTTCCTTCTCATATATGGGATAGAAAAATCAAGAATACGTGATTTGCATGCCTTTATTTCCGGAAGTACACAATCTGTAATAGCACTGAGTATATCGGCTGAAACACAATTACCAAGGCTCCCTTCCATCCAATCGCTGATTTTACGTGTACTATCACCAAAAGTATACGGACCGATTATACGGTCTGCGACACTCTGTGCCAGGATAGTTTCACTTTTCTTTATGAACAGGGGATAAAAACTTGAGTTACGATCACGGAGCGTGGATACGGTTATTTCACCCAATGGAGTCTGAGCTATTTCTGCATCCTATCGTTACGACTTAACCATCTGACATTCTTCTATCAAGTGAGCATCCATTTCACCTTCCTGAGCTCATTCAATATACTTTCCAAATGCAAAAGCACAGTCTTTACCTAATAATTAACAAGGGCTTGTCCGCCTATAACTGTTCAATGCCCTTGTTCTTGATACTTTCAAAAGTAAATCATTCATTCATAAAAAACTGTGTTAGCAAAGTTAATATTTTATTCCTTGCTGACACAGTTTAATATACATCCTTGAACAAACAATTTCTTTTATATCAATCCGTTATGTTCTACATAAAATTATCCCTTTTTGAGATGAAAATTTTTACGCTCAATTATTTTTAATTTGCCATTTCCGAAATAAATTTGATTCTAACAAGTCTAACTTCTTCTTCTGTATAATCATCTCCCAATTCATTTATTGCTTCTTCCAAATCATCAGTCTCCGATTCTTTAAAATACAGATATATATCATTAATATGCTCTTCATCCATAACATCATTAATAAAATAATCAATGTTAATTTTTGTACCTGCATACACAATTGCTTCAATCTGATCAAGTAATTCGTCAAATTCGATGCCCTTTGCTACAGCAATATCATCAAGAGCAACCTTTCGATCTATACTCTGTATTATCCCAACCTTAAATTTAGATTTGTTAGGTACGGTTCGTATTCTGAAATCAACAGGCCGCTCTACTTCGTTATCTATACAATATTCCTTAATTACCTTACAGAATCTATCGCCGTAACGCTTCGCTTTTCCAGCACCTACTCCTGGTATATTAAGTAACTCCTCTACATTTTCCGGATAGATTGTTGCCATTGATTCCAACGATGAATCTTGAAATATTACATAAGGAGGAATATCCAACTCTTTTGCCATCCTCTTACGCAAATCTTTCAAAATCTGATATAATGCCGGATCTACAGCACATGAAGCTCCGCTTTCCATCGGAATTTCCTGCTCATCTTCATCGAATTCCTTATCTGGCATTACTTTAAAAGACTTTGGATTCTTCAAAAAATCCTTACCTTCGGTTGTTACTTTTAAGAGGCCAAAGTTCTCTACGTCTTTCTTTAAATAACCAGCAATCAAAGCCTGTTTTACTACAGCTCCTAAATCGCTTGCCTCATCTTCATTTGCATAACAGCCAAAAAGTTCAAGTTTATCATGTTTATGCAAAAGTATTTCCTCTGTCTTTTTCCCTTCCAATATATTCTTAATATATTCCTCTGGAAAATCCTCTTTACATTGTAATATTACTTCAATAATATTACACAACTTATCTCTTGCTTCCACTTTATTCTGAGGGTTTAAACAGTTATCACAATTTCCACAATTATCATTCTCATATTTTTCTCCAAAATAATGCAAAAGAAATTTTCTTCTACAAATTGAAGACTCTGCATATGCCGCAGTTTCCTTTAGCAATTGCTTTCCTATTTCTTGTTCAGCCAAAGGCTTCCCTTCGATAAATTTCTCTAATTTCTGGATGTCTTTTTTGCAATAATAGGTAATACATATACCTTCACCTCCATCACGCCCAGCTCTACCTGTTTCTTGATAATACCCTTCTAAACTTTTGGGTATATCGTAATGGATAACAAATCTCACATCGGGTTTGTCTATCCCCATACCAAAGGCAATTGTTGCCACTATTACATCAATTCTTTCCATCAAGAAATCATCTTGGGTCTTTGACCTCAAGGCTGAATCCAAACCTGCGTGATATGCCTCTGCTTTTATAGAGTTAGCTCTCAAAATTTCAGCCAATTCCTCTACATGCTTACGGCTTAAACAATATATGATGCCGCTTTTTCCTGGATGCGACTTAATAAACTTAATTATATTTCTATCAACATCTTTCGTTTTTTGCCGCACTTCATAATATAGATTCGGCCGGTTAAAAGAACTGATATATTCTTTAGCATTCATTATGCACAAACTTTTTTTTATATCAGCTCTAACTATATCCGTTGCAGTTGCTGTTAACGCAATTATAGGGGCTCTATAAATTTCATCTATTACAGGCCTTATACGACGATATTCCGGTCTAAAGTCATGCCCCCATTCAGATATACAATGCGCTTCATCTATTGCATAAAAAGAAATCTTTATTGTTTTAAAGAAATCAATATTTTCTTGCTTGGTAAATGATTCCGGAGCGACAAATAACAACTTAGTACACCCGCTGACGATGTCAGACTTCACTTTATCAATCATGGATTTGGTTAACGAAGAGTTTATAAAATGAGCAACTCCATCATCTTCACCCATATTACGCATTGCATCAACCTGATTCTTCATTAAAGCTATTAATGGAGATATTACAATCGCTGTACCTTCCATCAAAAGAGATGGCAATTGGTAACATAAGGATTTTCCGCCACCAGTTGGCATCAAGACAAATACATCTTGTCCTTGCATTAAACTCCTTATAATGGACTCTTGATCTCCCTTAAAGGTATCAAATCCAAAATACGATTTTAATTTCTCTGTCAAGTTAACCTGCGTCTCCATAAATTCGATAAGGTTTTGATGCACCAATAGGATGTATCTATTTTACATTCCCTAATGCAGATGTTACTATAACAAAGTTATAAACATATTTCTATTTTACTCCTTTTTTCTATTAAAAATTTAGGCCTTTAACAATTCTATAGATTCATTTCCTGTTTTTCCATTTGCTTTTTAGCATAATCGACGGTTACCACGAATTCACCTCCATTCTTTGAAGGTAATTCAAACATTGCATCCATCATTATGGTTTCGACTATCGAACGCAATCCTCGTGCTCCTAAGTTAAACTCTGTTGCACGACTCACAATATAATGTAATGTGTCATCTTCAAAACGCAACTCTATGTTATCCATTTTAAACAACTTGATGTATTGCTTAATAATTGAATTTTTAGGTTCAACTAAAATGCGCAAGAGTGCATCTTCATCCAATGGATTCAAATATGTTAAGACTGGTAATCTGCCTATTATTTCCGGAATTAATCCAAAAGATTTAAGATCTTGAGGTTCAATGTATTTCATTAAATTGTTGGCATCTATCTTCATAACATGTTGGACAGAATTGTATCCTACGACATGTGTATTAAGACGCTGTGCAATTTTTTTCTCTATTCCGTCAAAAGCACCCCCGCAAATAAATAATATGTTTTTCGTATCTACATGCACATAATCCTGATCTGGATGTTTCCGACCGCCCTTTGGGGGCACATTCACCACAGAACCTTCTAGAAGCTTCAACAAGCCTTGTTGGACTCCTTCCCCACTCACATCACGCGTAATAGAAGGATTATCACTCTTACGGGCAATTTTATCTATTTCATCTATAAAAACAATTCCTCGTTGAGCACGTTCAACATCAAAATCTGATACCTGCAAAAGACGTGAAAGTATACTTTCTACATCTTCACCTACATATCCTGCCTCTGTAAATACTGTTGCATCGACAATCGTAAAAGGAACATTAAGCAACTTTGCAATAGTCCGTGCCAGCAAAGTTTTTCCTGTTCCAGTTCGGCCAACCATAATAATATTTGATTTTTCTATTTCAATAGAATCATCATCGGTTTGCTGTAAGAGACGTTTATAGTGATTATAAACAGAGACTGACAGATATTTCTTGGCATCATCTTGACCTATAACATACTGATCAAGATATGCCTTTATATCCTTAGGCTTTGGTAATTCTGATAAGTTAAGATTTTCGTTCTTTGCTTTTTTTTCTAACTTGGTCTGCTCCTCAATAATTTGGAAGGCTTGTTCGACACATTCATTGCATATCTGTCCTTCCATTCCTGATATAAGGAAACCGACTTCGTTTTCACCTCTACCACAGAAACTACAATGTTTTTTTCTTTTCATGTCCATATCACTTCCGCATTAAAACTTGGTCAATCATTCCATAACCTTTAGCCTCTTCGGCTGTCATCCAATAATCACGATCTGAATCTGCCCACACTTTATCAAAATCAGTATGTGAATGTTCCGCAATTATTGTATAAAGTTCTTTCTTTAATTTCTGAATTTCTCGTGCCGTTATTTCAATATCAGAAGCCTGTCCTTGCACTCCGCCCATTGGCTGATGTATCATGACTCGACTATGCTTTAAAGCTGAGCGTTTGCCTTCTGCTCCTGCAACAAGCAAGACTGCCGCCATTGAAGCAGCCATACCTGTACAAATAGTAGCAACTTTACTTCCTATAAACTGCATGGTATCATAAATTCCAAGACCAGCATACACTGAACCGCCAGGAGAATTTATATATATTGATATATCCTTTCCCGGATCTGTTGAATCTAAATACAACAACTGTGCCTGTAGCGTATTGGCTGTGTAATCATCTATTGGAGTTCCCAAGAATATTATCCGATCCATCATAAGACGAGAAAAGACATCCATTTGCGTAACATTTAACTGCCTCTCTTCCAATATATATGGATTCAAATACTGATTCTGGTTCTTTATTACGTCTTGCAGCACCATGGAATTAAGATTTGCTTTTGATGTAGCAAATTTTTCAAAATCAGTCATTTTCATTATTTTATGATAAAAAATAAGTAAACTGAGTAAAGGTATGTTTCTCACTCAGTTTACTTAAAGGTTATTATTGTAGTATGAATATTATAGCGTTTACAATTTTATTCAAACATCTTATTGAAATCCTCCAGAGATACATTTTTGGTCTCAAGAGTAATCTTGTCCTTTATCTTCTTACCAATTTCTCTTTCAACGCAATGTTCAAACAACTGCGAAACTTGATCCTGCTTTTTCAGCATTTCTTTAGCATATTGATCAATATATTCTTCAGGAATATTGTTCATTCCATATTGTGCAAACTGCATTCTTGTCATATCCTTTGCAGCTGCCAATAAAATCTCATCCGTTATCTTGATGTCGAGCTGTTTGGCCAATTCGTTCTTAATCAAACTCCATTTCAGAGCCTCAATGCTCTTCTCATAATTCTCTTCTACCTTATTTTCATCCAATTCAGATGAATTGGTCAACATGATACGTTTAAGCAATGCATCAGGGAAAGTTAGATTACCAACTTTATCCTCCATGTATTTTTTCAAATCAATCAAGAACTTATAATTGCTATTCTCATCGAATTGCTCTTTCAAGAAGTCCTTAATTTTTTCTTTAAACTCCTCTACACTCTTAACAACATCTTTGCCATAATATCGATCAAACAATTCCTGATTGATTTCTGCAGCCTGGAAACGCGAGATTTCGCTAATCTCAAAAGAATATGTTCCGCAGTGTTCCTTTACATTCTCCTTCTCAATATGCAACAAAGAAGCTAACTCTGTTTCATTGTTGTCATAAGCCTTTCCAAGTTCAAGCGTTACGACATCACCAGGCTTCGCGTTTTCAAAAAGTTTCTTCTGTTCCTCATCTTTAAAGAATTTAGGCATTACAGAAGCTTTCTCTACTACAACGCCATCAGATTTAGGCTCTTTATTTTCACCTAACTCCACCAATTTACCTCTTACAAGATCATTATCCTGATAACTCTCAACTGATACATTCTGACCAGCCTGTTGAGCCATGCGATTCATTTGCTCATTTATCTTTTCATCGCTCACTTCAATATTATAGAAATCAATCTTATCATCAGCAGACAAATTGATATTTATTTCTGGAGCTAAAGCTATGTCAAAACTAAAAACAAAGTCATCCTGTTTTTCAATATCCTGTGGCTCGTGATTCTCTGCTGGCAACGGATTACCCAACATCTTTATATTATTATCTGAAATGTATTTTGAAACAGATTCAGACAAAAGTTTATCAACTTCTTCTGCCTTTACCTGAGTTCCATACATTTTAGCAACCATCCCTGCAGGAACCTTGCCTGGACGAAATCCGTGCATTGAAACCTTACCACGAATATTTTTCAGTGACTTTTGTACTTTTTCTGCATAGTCAGCCTTTTCCATTTTTACAGTAATTACAGCACTGACCTGATCAACGTTTTCTAAAGTTATGTTCATTTTTATTTCTTAGTATTATATATTCTATTCTGAGCATGCAAAAATACTCAAATTCTTTTGTTTTACAATATAGACTTGAATTTTTTTATTAGCAAATAAAAGAATAACTTCTTACAACTAAAGCTTTAGGGCTCCAATTATGTCATGTATATCATCTATATGATGCGCAACCAACCACTCTTCAATACCTTCAGCTATTTTGACAGAAATTGCAGGATCTATAAAATTAGCGACCCCTATTTCCACAGCCGTTGCTCCAGCCATGAAAAACTCTATAGCATCAATCGCATTCATAATACCACCCATTCCAATTACCGGAATCTTTACAGCTTTAGCAACCTGCCAAACCATTCGCAAAGCTACCGGCTTGATTGCAGGTCCAGACAATCCTCCTGTACCAATACTTAACTTTGAGCATCTACGCTCTACATCTATGGCCATACCCATCAACGTATTAATAAGCGACACAGCATCAGCACCTTCATTTTCTACTGCGCGAGCAATTGCTGCAATGTCTGTTACATTAGGAGAAAGTTTCACTATTATGGTTTTCGGATAAGCCTGTCTAACTGCACGTACGACAGACGAAGCGCCTTCACACGTTACACCAAAAGCCATTCCTCCATCTTTGACATTTGGACAAGAAATATTAAGTTCAATTGCTGGTACATGCTCTAAAGCTGCTAATTTACTAGCACATTGTGCATAGTCTTCCGGCGAAGAACCTGACACATTTACAATTATATTAGTATTGAACGCCTTTATTCGAGGATATATATGTTCTATGAAATGATCGACTCCTTTATTTTGCAATCCTACGCAATTAAGCATTCCTGACGCTGTTTCAGCCATTCGGGGATAATCATTACCTTCCCGAGGATTCAGTGTTGTTCCTTTTGTTATAAAACCACCGATCCTACCTAAGTCTATAAAATCCGAAAATTCCTCTCCATAGCCAAATGTACCAGAAGCAGTTAATACTGGATTTTTCAGCGACAGTCCTCCTATTTTTACATTTAATGATGCCATAACAACTCTTTTATATTAAACACCGGTCCGTCTTTACATACACAGCGATTACCTGTTGTTGTTTTTTCAACACAACACAGACATGCACCCAAACCACAAGCCATTAAATTTTCCAAAGAAACTTCACACTCAATATTCAACTTTTCGGCATATTCTGCCACGGCTTTCATCATAGGTTTAGGACCACAGGATGCGATAAAATCAAAATCGACCTGTGTTAATATTGAATGATTCGTAACATAACCCGTTTCTCCCAGACTTCCATCTTCCGTAGTAACGTGAACCTCACCTAGAGAGTCAAACATGTCTAACTGCAGTAAATCTCGTTTTGAACGACCTCCAAGAAGGAAATGGACTCGTTTATTTCTCCTTTTCAATTCCTTTCCGTATAAAAGCAGCGGAGCAGTACCTACGCCACCTCCTACCAACAAAATGTTTTCGCCTTCTATATCCAGACTAAACCCTTTGCCTAACGGAAAAACACAATTCACATAGTCACCTTCATTCAATTGCCCCAAAGCGACAGTACCCGGACCCACTTCATGGATCAACAGCCACATTTCATTTAAAGATGCATCATAATTATTTATTGATATTGGGCGGCGCAAAAACACTTCAGACGCACGTTCCACATTAATCTCAACAAACTGGCCTGGAAACATTTCCGGCAAAGGTTCTTTATCGGTCAACTTTAACAAAAAGTAATCATCCCTCAGCCGTTCCTTTGAACGTATTTGTAAATCGCGTATTTTCTTCATATTGTTGTTTATTTATTAAGGCAAACTTACAAAAAATCCACGGAATAGCCTTATAAAACCTGAAAAATGGTATTAATAACGTAACCTCAATAAGTTAGTTATATGCTTCTTATCGTAAAAACTGACAATATCCCAAAGCCTTCCCAAATACGAATGAACGCGTGCGACTGATACAAAATATTTCAAACAAATAGAACATAATTCGCACATTTCAGAACATATTAATATAAAACATTTTTCAAGCCACATTAATAGAAAAACATCCCTTCTATCTTAAAAAAGGTCGGTTCGCATAAAATGCAAACCGACCTCATCTCATAAAAGATTTATTACTTACAATTATTTAGTTGTTCCAGCCTGTTGCTGGGCTGCATTAATCATCTCTTGACTTGCGTATAAATAAACTTCCACACGACGATTCTGTTCCTGACCGGCCTTCGTATCATTTGAAGCCACAGGATTATCTTCGCCCAGTCCCTTTATATACTTTATCTGCGAAGTTTTGGCGCCGCTTGAAACCAAATAACTATATACCGCATCTGCGCGTTTCTGAGACAATTCTACATTTTTCTGTTTGCTTTCTGCAGCCGTACAGTTACGCCATCCCTGATTATCCGTAAAACCAACAATTGCAACATCCATATCGGTATTTGTATTTAACACGGTACTCGCAAATTTGCTCAAAGATGTCTTTGCACTCGAACTTAATGTTGCGTCTCCCGTTGTAAATAGAATACCAGAATCGAATGTAACTTTAACATATTTCAATCCCGTTGAACTATCTTCTATAGTTTCAGCTTTGGCATTTTCCACAGCCTCAGCTGCTGCTTTAGCTTTGTCCATTCGATTCCCAATCAGGACACCAACACCGGCACCAACAGCTGTACCTACTCCTGCTCCAATAGCAGCACCTTTTCCATTACCTGCAAGTTGACCGATTAATGCGCCTAAGGCACCTCCACTTGCTCCACCGATCATTCCACCCTTTGCTTTGTTAGTTAAGTCGCCACAACTCGTAAAGAGTAATACCAAACTTAATGCAAACACTGAAAATTTCATCTTTTTCATCTTTTTCTCTTTTTTGTGATTGTAATAAAGAATAGATATTTCCATTCGATTGCAAAGATAATATTTTTTATTGGTTTTCCGACAAATACAATATTATAATAATTATATTCCATCAAGAATCATGCTACAGCGCAAAGATCATTACCAATACTAATGTATACTTTTCATTCGGCATTCATATCGAATTCAACACAAACAGGAATCATCATAAAGATAGGACAATAGCCTAAAACTTTTAAATGTTAAGCTATTGTCCTATCACACATAACAGATTTTAAATCTGTCACTTTCAACTAACAGGCTTTTAAATAATGCCTTGTGCCATCATTGCTTTTGCAACTTTCATAAACCCTGCGATATTGGCACCTTTCACATAATTCACAAAGCCATCAGACTGACGCCCGTAACGTAAGCATTGCGTATGAATGTCAGACATAATTGTATGTAAACGTCGGTCCACTTCATCAGAACTCCACGACAAGTGCATTGCATTCTGTGTCATTTCCAAGCCTGATGTAGCCACACCTCCAGCATTAACTGCCTTACCTGGCGCAAAAGGAATACGATGTGTAAGGAAATAATCTACTGCATCTTGTGTACACCCCATATTAGAGACCTCAGCAACATATTGTATACCTGATTCTACAAGGCTGCGTGCATCATCTGCGTCCAACTCATTTTGTGTAGCACAAGGCAATGCTATATCCACATTCGGGACATTTCCCCATGGTTTTTTATTTTCGTAAAATTCGACATTCTCAAATTTTTCTGCATAAGGAGACACAACATCATTTCCTGAATAGCGGAGACTTAACATATAGTCTATTTTCTCTCCACTCACTCCGTTCTCATCATAAACAAATCCATCAGGACCAGATAGTGTAACAACCTTAGCTCCAAGCTCAACAGCCTTTTTTACGGCACCCCATGCAACATTTCCAAAGCCACTTACCGCAATTCTTTTTCCTTCAAGCGTATCTCCACAATCTGCTAACATTTGCTGCAAAAAATACAATGCGCCATAGCCTGTAGCTTCTGGTCGCAGTAATGACCCGCCAAATTCCAAATTTTTTCCTGTAAAAGTCCCCGTATGTTGATGAGTTAATTTTTTATATGCACCAAATAAAAATCCGACCTCACGTGCTCCTACTCCAATATCTCCTGCTGGAATATCCTGCTCAGGCCCTAAAATTCGCCAAAGTTCCAGCATAAAAGCTTGGCAGAAACGCATAATTTCATTATTGCTTTTCCCTTTGGGAGAAAAATCAGCTCCTCCTTTACCTCCCCCCATTGGCAATGTAGTAAGTGCATTCTTAAATGTTTGTTCAAATCCCAAAAATTTAAAAGTGCTCAGATTAACAGATGGATGAAATCTAAGTCCACCTTTATACGGACCGATGGCATTATTAAATTGGACTCGATATCCTAAGTTCACATGAACCTTCCCCGCATCATCCATCCAAGGAATCTTGAAAGTATAAATACGATCTGGTTCAACCAAACGTTCAATAAGACGTGCATTTTCAAATTCAGGATGTTGGTTATAAACCTCTTCAATTGATTCAAGAACTTCAGAGACTGCCTGCAAATACTCATGTTCTCCCGGATGACGAGACTCTAAATCACATAATATATTTTCGATCTTCATAATATGTAGAATTAATGGTATGTTTCACTATAAGAGCTGTGTAAAGATAGGAATATTATAAATATGAAGAATCATATTCATAAAAATATTTGTTAAACTACCATGCATATTCATACAATAAAAAGTTGCACTTTCAATCAAAAAAAATCCCACGAACTTACACATTAACAATTTTCAAGCCTGAAAATTCGAAAACCCACAAAAAAATCACTATTTTTGCATCAAATTTTCTACATAAGATTTTATATAATATGAAAGCATTTGTATTCCCCGGACAAGGGTCACAATTTGTAGGTATGGGTAAAGACCTATATGAGAAACATCCTATAGCCAAGCAATTTTTTGATAAAGCCAATGATATCTTAGGGTTCAACATTACAGATATAATGTTTGACGGGACAGACGAAGAATTAAAACAGACAAAAGTTACCCAACCGGCCGTTTTCCTACACAGCGTAGTAAGTGCGCTGTGCTTGGGAGAAGATTTTTCACCAGCAATGACTGCTGGTCACTCTTTAGGTGAATGGTCTGCATTAACGGCCGCACGTGCCCTTAGTTTTGAGGACGGCCTTAAATTAGTTTCTGCACGTGCTAAAGCGATGCAGCGTGCATGCGAAGCCGCACCTTCAACAATGGCAGCAATCATTGCCCTTTCCGATGAGAAGGTGGAAGAAATATGTAAAGAAGTTAGTACTAAAGATAACATTGTTGTTCCTGCAAATTATAACTGCCCCGGACAGTTAGTAATTAGCGGAAACATAGAAGCCGTAAACCAAGCTTGCGAAAAACTTAAAGAAGCCGGAGCAAAACGCGCTTTAATTTTGCCTGTTGGTGGAGCTTTCCACTCTCCATTAATGCAATTGGCAAAAGAAGAATTAGAAGACGCTATTGCTAATACTGAATTCCACAAGCCTATATGTCCAGTATACCAGAACGTTGATGGCATGGCTCATACTGATCCGGAAGAAATCAAAGCTAATCTGATTGCGCAATTGACGGCATCAGTGCTTTGGACTAAAGAAATCCAGAATATGGTTGCAAATGGTGCTACTGAATTTGTAGAATGTGGTCCAGGAAAGGCCTTACAGGGCATGATTATGAAAATTTGTAAAGGTAATGATTCCGTTACCGCAACAGGAGTAAGTTTGTAAAAATAAATTATACGATACGAACAAAGGTTATTATAAGCATCAAATATCATAAAACAGCCTTGAAAATAATTGCAGCTAACCTTACAAATATAGGATTAGCTGCAATTTCTATAAAAAGAAATGTCTATGAGTAATAAAATTACAATATATCAAGTACTGCCACGTTTATTGACAAATACACAAAACAAAAACGTCGAAAACGGTACGATACAAGAAAATGGATGCGGAAAAATAAATGATATTACCTTATCGTTCCTCAAACGCATCAAATCAAATGGTTTTTCCCATATTTGGTATACAGGTATTATTGAACATGCAACACAGACTGATTATAGCCAATACGGAATACGCCCAGACACACATTGTATTGTCAAAGGAAAAGCTGGATCACCTTATGCAATTAAAGATTACTATGACATAGACCCGGATTTATGCAAAGATGTGCAGCACAGAATGAAGGAATTTGATGCCCTTGTGGACAGAACCCACAAAGCCGGCCTTAAAATGATAATAGATTTTGTTCCTAATCATGTTGCACGCGAATATCAGTCAGATTCAAAACCTTTAGGGATATCAGATCTTGGAGAAGATGACGATCCTACAAAAGACTTTGATGTAAACAACAATTTTTACTACATTCCAGGACAACAACTGCAACTCAATTTTATTAATTCAGGAGCTTCTCAATATGTTGAGAATCCCGCGAAAGCTACCGGAAACAATCAGTTTTGTAATACGCCCAACGAATATGATTGGTATGAGACAATAAAATTAAATTACGGTATCAATTTCTTTCATAACGGAGAGAGTTTTTTTTCCACTATTCCCAATACATGGAATAAGATGTTGGAAATCCTGCAATTTTGGGCAGCAAAAGGTGTAGATGGTTTTCGCTGCGACATGGCAGAAATGGTTCCATGTGAATTCTGGAATTGGTGTATACCACAAATCAAATCAAATCACCCAGAAATTTTATTCATTGCCGAAGTTTATAATCCCTCATTATATCGTCAATATATCGAATTCGGACATTTTGATTACCTGTACGACAAAGTGGGGCTTTATGATACACTCTGCAGTGTATGCAAAGGACAGAATTCTGCCTATAACATAACTACCTGCTGGCAAAATTTGCAAGATTTACAGCCCAAGATGCTAAATTTCTTAGAAAATCATGACGAACAACGTCTAGCATCGGATTTTATCTGTAAAGATCCACGAAAAGCACTTCCGGCATTAGTTGTTAGCAGTTGCATGAATACTAACCCGTTTATGATTTATGCAGGACAGGAATTAGGAGAAACGGGAATGGATAAAGAAGGGTTCAGTGGTGTAGATGGAAGGACCAGTATATTTGATTATTGGCATGTTAAATCTCTATACAAAATATATAAAGGTGAAAGATACATGACCAAACAAGAGCGCGATCTCTATAAATATTACAAGAATGTTATTACAATAGCGCACAAAGAACCATGCATAAATAATGGTAAGTTCTTTGATCTGATGTATGTAAATAATGCGGAAAATGGATTTGATGGCAACAATATGTATGCATTCCTCAGAAGCCATGGCAACGAAGCCATTCTTGCCATAGCAAATTTCAACGCTAAAGAAACACAATGCAGAATCCATATTCCTAGTCATGCCATAACATACATGAATATAAAAGAAGGAACATATAAAGCCTACGATCTCATACATCAAACATATCAAGATCTCAAAATTAAAGCAAACCAAGAAACCAATGTAAAAATTACAGGAAACGATGCTGTACTACTGAAATTTGCTTGGTAAATATCAGAGACAAACACAGTAAATAATGGACTACAAATTATCTTCCGAATTATCCAAAATACTTATTTTAAGTAAAGAAGAAGCCAACAAATTGCAACAACAATTCGTCGGTTCAGAACATTTACTATTAGGGCTCATTCGTAACGAAAAAAGTATTCAAGACTTATTTTTAAGTATGAATATTAACCCCCAAGTTCTGGAACAAGAAATCATTTCTCATATTTCAAAAAAAAGCCATCAGAATCAGCAAACATATACGACATTGTCCCTTAATCAAGAAGCGACCCGCCTACTGCGAATTGGCTGTTTGGAAGCTCGACTTTATAAAGAAGATGTAGTTAAAACTGAACACTTACTATTAGCTATGCTCAGAGACAATAAAAATATTGCCGGAAAGTTACTAAAATCGCACCAAGTCATATACGAAAAAGTAGCTCATGCTCTAAATTTCAATGCAAGCATTACTTCATCATTTAATTTTGATGAAGACTACGCCCAATCGGAAGAGAGTTTCCCAAAAGAAAAAGAACCGCTTTCCAAAAGCATACAGGAAAATAAGCAAAAAGGAACTCCAATTTTAGATTCGCTAGGTACAGACTTGACTCAAGCGGCACTTAATAAAAAATTTGATCCAACAATTGGTCGAGAAAAAGAGATTAGCAGAATTGCGCAAATTTTATGCCGGAGGAAAAAAAACAATCCGATCTTAATTGGAGAACCTGGTGTTGGAAAAAGTGCGATCATAGAAGGACTTGCCACTGCTATAAGCAATCATAATATTTGCTGGCCTTTGCAAAACAAACGCATAATAGCATTAGACATGGGAAATTTGATTGCCGGAACAAAATATCGTGGACAATTCGAAGAACGCATACAAGGAATCCTCCATGAAGCCAAAAGCAATCAAAACATTATTCTTTTTATTGATGAAATACATACTATTATCGGAACCGGTTCAACCCCTGGAACAATAGATGCTGCCAACATGTTGAAACCCGCCTTATCAAGAGGAGAAATTCAATGTATTGGAGCTACAACTATTGACGAATACCGAAAAACTATAGAAAAAGATGGTGCCTTAGAACGTAGGTTCCAAAAAGTAATGATAGAGCCAACAACAAAAGAAGAGACTCTTACCATTTTACAAAACTTGAAAGCGCAATATGAAGAATTTCATCATGTTACATTCTCTCCTGAAGCCTTAAAAGCTTGTGTGGAACTTTCAGAACGCTACATTTCAAGTAGATTTTTTCCAGATAAAGCTATCGATGTCATGGATGAAGCTGGCAGTCGTGCCTTTCTGCAAATAAAAACACCTGATGAAATTATTGAACAAGAAAATACAATTAGAGATCTAACAGAAAAAAAAGATAATGCAGCAAAATCACAACATTATGAATTAGCTGCAAACATAAGGGACCAAATCGTAAATGAGAAAAAAAAACTGGAAAGATTAAAAGAAAATTGGTTCAATAATCAAAAGCTACATCGAGAACAAATATCAGAAGAAAATATCAAAGAAATTATATCTTCCATGAGTGGCATTCCGATTAGCAGTATCAATCAATCAGAAAATCATCAGCTAAAAGGCATGCAAAAAGCTTTAACTTCAAAGATAATTGGACAAGATGAAGCTGTTAGCAAAGTTGTTAAAGCCATTACACGAGGAAGAATCGGCATAAAAGACCCCAATCGTCCCATTGGAACATTTCTTTTTGTTGGCAGCACAGGTGTTGGAAAAACCCACCTTGTAAAGGTCCTATCTGAATATATATTTGGATCAACAGACTCTATCATACGCATAGACATGAGTGAATATATGGACAAATATAATGTCAGTCGATTAGTTGGAGCTCCTCCCGGTTATGTAGGATATGAAGAAGGCGGACAATTGACTGAAAAAGTAAGAAGACACCCATATTCAATAGTACTATTAGATGAAATTGAAAAAGCACATAGCGATGTATACAATCTCCTACTTCAAGTTTTTGACGAAGGACGACTCACAGATAGCTATGGGACAACCATAGATTTTAAAAATACAATTATCATAATGACGTCAAATTGCGGAACACGTCAACTAAGCGAAGAACACCAAGGCATAGGCTTTGCAACAGAGTCTACCACAGATCGGACAAACAACATTATAAAAAAATCGCTTAGCAAAAGATTTGCTCCGGAATTTTTAAATAGACTCGATGAAATTATTATCTTCAATCCGCTCGATAAAGATACGATACAAATAATTGCTCAAAAAGAAATAAATAATTTGATACAACGTTTGAATCAATTACACTTTTCCCTGCAAATAGAAGACAATGTATTACCCTTTATTGTCGACAAAGGATTTGATGATAAAAATGGTGCAAGACCTTTAAAACGTACAATACAAAAATTTATTGAAGACAAGATCAGTGAATTCATAATAAACAATTCCATTAAAAAAGGGGCATCATTCAGAATTACAATCAAAAATGATGATACTGCTATCGAATCCATAACCTCATGAACAAACCTCTAATATCTATCTTAATTTCTACTTACAATTGGCCATGCTTTAAATTAGCTGGCCAATTGGAAGAACTTGTCACCAACGAAACCGAAGATATTGAGATTATTGTAGGTGAAGATGCATCAACAGACCCTAATTTTTTGTATGAGAATCAAAAAATTAAGACATTGCCCCACTGCAAATATGTGTATTTTACAGAAAATAATGGTCGGGCAAAAATCAGAAACAAACTGTCCGATATAGCACAAGGAAAATATCTATTATTCATAGATAGCGATGCTCTTGTTATGTCAACAAATTTTCTAAGCGAATACATAAAATACGTCCCATACCATGACGTAATTTATGGCGGTATCTCAACCCCAGTCCGTATGCCCGATAAAAGAAACAGGACTCTACGTTTAGCTTATGAAAAAGCTGCTGAAAACATAAGATCATTATCTTTCCGAAAAAAGAATCCATACAAATATATCTCGGCATTCAACATCCTAATAAAACATGAACTATTTGATCAAATCAAATTTAATGAAAATTGCACTTTATACGGCTACGAAGATGCTTTATTGGGGATAGAATTGAAAATACGGAAAAAAGAAATTTACCATATAGATAATCCCCTTTTACATACAGGAATTGACACAAATGAAGAATATTTAGAGAAAATCAAAGATTCACTTACAACTCTATATACCATAGGAAACACGATGCAAAATGAATCTTCAATTTGCAAAATCCAGAAATTAATAACCAAAGTGAAACTAAATACGCCAATTGATATTCTGTTCACTCATATCTTCAAAAAACGATTTGAGAAGAACCTGCTAAGTACATCCCCTTCACTGTCAATTCTCCAACTATACAAAATTGGCTATTACTGTCATATTTGTCAGACAAATGAGAAAAAGCGAAAAAACATCCGATAAAAATCACTTAGACTTAATACCTCTAATCCATTGAGGTACGATGCTAACTCCTGCAAGTAAATACGTATAATAAGTAATCAGCCTCCATAAAACAACAACAAGTAACGTGTTGGTTACATCATTTGAAGGAAAGAAATCTGCATAATATACTTTAAACATAAACTCATTTAATCCACTTCCTCCGGGAGTTGGACTGACAATAGAAATCATCCATAACACCCATTGCCTAGCATAAGCAAGCCACAAATTTCCTTTTGAGCAAAACGCGAATAATAAAGCCACAGCTACAGCATAACGAAAACACCACGAAAGGGCAGTCAATCCAAACGACTTTAACCAAAAAGAGAATCCCATACAACTCAATTCTTTGGAACTCAAGACCAAATCATTGGCCAAATTCTCAACTTTACTTCGCAAGCGCCGTAATAATGGTAACGAAAAAACAACTAATAAAACAGAACGAACCCACTGTGGCCGGCAGAACAATGAAACATACAAAAATAATGTCCACAAAGCTACAACTATCACCACCAACATAAAGATCCATTTTACACTAGACGTTATCCATGCGGCATGGCCAAATAATACATCTAAAGGAAAAAACAAAACGGCCAATAAGCAACTTGAGCACAAAAACAATTCATCTAGAAACAATGACGCTATCATAATAGCAGTACTACGGCCAACGTTCATTCCTTCTTTATACAAATATAAGAAAATAAGGCCACTTCCTCCAACAGACGACGGAGTTATCGCAGAAGTAAATTCGCATAACATATTGACCCGAAACGATTGCTTCCACGACAATATTTTTTTTGTAAGAAGTCGAAATCTAGACATCATACAGAAATTCTGCCCACAAAAAAATAGAATAGCCAAAAACAAACCTACATAAAAACGCCGACCAATATTTATTGCTGAGAAATCCAATAAATCAAAATCTTTGTAAGCCATCCACCCAACGACCAAAAATCCCAACAAGACTGCCGTTACTATATAAATTCGATTTTTCATGCATATAAACTTTTATATTTTCGAATAAGTCTTAGATATCTATCACTAACCTCCTCTGCAATGTCCTCCCATGAACGTGCCAAAGTGTCCGCTGCACCATTACCAACAGCACTCAACAATGTTTGATCGGACAAAATTTGTTCAATCATAACAGCATATGCACTTTCATCAGCTTCACATAAGAAGCCATTTTTTTTATGAGAAATAATCTCAGCTGCCGTAGAACCTCTAAGCAAAAGAGATGGAGTATGTAAAGCTGCAGCCTCGCGCACAACTAGCGGCGCGTTGTCATACAAAGACGGGAACAAAAAAAGATCAGCTGCCTCGTAATATTTTGATAGCCGTTCTCTTTCTGACACGGAACCGATAAATAAGACTTTCTCCTTTCCTTCGTTGACAAGTCCTAAATCACGTGCCATCTGTTTCATATCTGCAGCAGCATATCCTGTACCAATAAAAATCATTTTGAAATCTATATGTGACAATTTCGACAATGAGCGTAAAATAAAGCCTACATTTTTCTCCCAAATGTGTTGTCCTACAAATAGTAATATAGGAACTTTTTCATCCAGTCCTAATAAGCGTCTTGATCTTATTTTCTGCGCAACAGAATACGGACGACCTGCAAAATCATTTCCGTTCTCGACCACCTCTACTCGTCCTCTAAAACCATACTCTCGCAAAGTTTCCTCTACCGCCGGTTGTGGAATCCACACCTCATCAGCTTGTTCATAAAACGATACCACATTCTTTATCAAAAGTTCAACAATATATTTATTGTGAACAACTCGCATAAAATCAGCTTTATACTTTGAATGAAAAGTTGCTACAATCGGTACATGCTGTGCTCGCGCTATACGTCTAGCAATAACTCCCGAAGAAAATGGACAGTGAGCATGTAACAATTCAAAAGGTATTTTTCCAATTTTCTTCCAAAAGGCATAATCTATTCCAGGTAACCCCATACGATAAGGTTTGCGTTTTGGAACTGGTAATGAGAAATATCGAAAAACAGGATATTCATAATTATACAATAATGAATTTGGTACCTGCGGAGTAATCACACACACGTTACCATTTTTTTTCTGTAACCAATATGCATAATTACTTGTAGCCACAGCTACTCCATCCATTATTGGCGGAAAACAATCATTCAATAGCCCTATCATGATTATAAATAATACAATTTCAACCTACAAAATTAATGCTCTCTACTTGTCTTTAATATATCCTTAATGTAACAGGACCAAACCTGTGTCAGAATCATAAAATATAATGATGTACAAAAGTACATAAAACCAACATAAAAATCACAATCATAAATTAATTTGAAGTTGAACGGACAAATCATTTTTACAAAATGAAGGAATCCGTTGAAGACCTGTTCCTATACTTGAACGATCAAAATAAAAAACATGGCTGCTTATTGCACCTATATCATAATGTTTACCGGCCTTCAATACATATTTTACTGATAAATAAGCACCTTTCCCATACAATGAAATCGTTCTATAACTAAAAGGAAAAGAAAGTCCAGAAACATAATTCCTCGTTTCATATGAATCTGAATAGAATATTGATCCTAAGAAAGATACTGTATGCTTAATCGTTTTCCAAACAAATCTTTCAGAAATGCAGCAACCCATATTTAATTTTCTCAAAGCAGACCAATTGTTATTATAACAGATCTGTGAAGTCAAATTCCATTTGCCAAAAACATTTTTCAAATAGACTTTAAAACGGTTATAATAATTATAACACACAAATTCATCTTCATCATATTGTCGTATCTTATATTGGTAACCAATTCCCAATGTCATCTTTTTTCTAATCAAAGATTCATATTTCATATCTCCGATAAAACCATAAGACGGTATAGATGTACGATATAAAGGATGTTTAAACCTAAAAAGATTCGCATTCAAATAAAAATAACTATTCTCATTACAACCTATCTTAATTCCCATAATACCACCCTCCTCATTTGCAATTCTATTATTAACAGCTAATGTCTTGCCATGCATGCTATGAAAAGATGGGGAGAAATATCGATAACCAGCATATAGAGAAATTCTTCTCCGAAAATTTGAAGAAGCAAATACAGTTGTTGCGACATTAAAATCATCATCAACAGCCACTTCTCCGTGAAGCGCGACAAAACCTACATTTATTGTACTATAAAGACTCCCATTAAAAAGCTCTTTCCCACGAAAATAAAACTGAGTATACTTAGCCTCCCGCGGTAAAATCCTCCTTGAAAATCGCGTATAAGAAAAAATACTTCCCACCACGAAATTATACTTTGAATATTCTATATTTAATCCTGTAAAAATTTCATGTACATTATTTTTCTTCGAAAGTTCCAGATTCGTTCTATGCAAATTATCAGTCTTAAATGACGTTATATTACCATCCTTCAAATTTGCATCACGACCTGTATACGATATCCATGCCATACTCTTCAAATGATTGCGAAACTCATATGACATGACCAGCCCCCTAAAACTGTTAAATGACGTACTAACACTTTTCTTAACTATAAAATCCGCAGATTGCCCTCGATCATTAACAAACAGCTGTCCATTGTCCAAAATAAACGTATTACTCAAGAGCAATCCTTCACCAGCCTTTAACTTATAATCTCCAACCATCATACGAAAACTTGTACGTTCTGGCTGATATACAACATAAAAAGAATAACTATCAAAAGGAAAATTGCCTTGTTTCATTATAGGTTCTCCCGCATCACGATCTCCTCCGATCCCCCATTTAAGTATTTGATTATAATTATACTGATACTGAAATTTCATATCCATTCCTGGTCCAGCGTACACAGAATTAGGATGTGCATCAACATATTCCAAAGGCTTTGAACGATATCCATCCCGCTTATAAAAAGGTAATCCCATTTCTACGATGAATTTGGAATCACCATCTATAAAAACTTTATTTTTCCCACTCCGGTTAACTGTGTCACAATACAAAAACAAATGTAGAAAGGCACGTGTGGAATAATCTATATTCTTCACGAACAAAAGTTCTCCAAGGTTCTTTATTGCTCCATATCGCTCTCTATACGATAGGAGAGAATCAACTTGATGGACTTCAAGAAAAGGAAGACTCAACAATTCTGCTCTAGTTGCCAGATTTATATTAAGTGGATGATCATGCAGTTCTTCTATATAAGACCACTCTTCACTATCATACGTTTCTGAATTAACATGCATATCTACAAAATCATTCCATGTTAAAACAGTCTGACCATTTGCTTTTATAGTTAGAGTACAAATCAACAAGCATATATATACGATAAACCGAAAAGACTTACCTAAAATTTTATAATAATCCACGAACTACTTTTATATAGTTAGTTTTCATGACAATTACATAAACACCTTGTTGATCTGTGATAATTCAACAAAATGTAAAATAGGCTTTCCATCTGGTGTATATTTACAATTCGTTGTTGCAAAAAGCTGCTTAACTAAATTTTCCATTGCATCCTGATTCAGAACTTGGCCAATTGCAATTGCAGATTGCATAGCTAGATGACTTGCTATAACTTGATGTATCTTTTCTCCAACAGAGCGGCCACTCAAATTCTCATCGCCAATCAGATTTTCAATCAATAGTTGCGGTGAAACATCTGCAGTCCCATCAGGAACTCCATTAATTGAAAATGTACCATTCCCCATATCAGAAAAATCAAATCCTAACACGATCAATTCTTCCCTAATCAAATTAAACACTGAAAGTTTTACCACATCGAAGTGTATCAACTCTGGGAATAATAACCCTTGTGAAAAGCCTTTGCGCTGACTTAGCTGTTCTATATATCTATCATACAATATGCGGTAATGGGCTCGGTGCTGCTCAATAAATACAAATCTATCGTTTTTTAATACAACTACATAGCGCTTACCAAATTGAAACAATGTACTCCCCTCACCAACAATGTCAAAACCTCCATCATCTTTAAATTCTGAAAAATTCAATTCCTGACTTGCAGGTTTTGCTTGCTGATTATTAGTTAAAGTTTGGTACATCTGTTGCCACTTATGCACTGAATCACTGGTGGCATGATCATTCGTATTAAATGGGTTATATGATTCATCAATATGTACTTGGGGAAGACCTATAGAATTACTACTGCCAACTACCGGAATATCCGGACATCCTTGTTTGTCAAAATCTAAAGCTGGTATGGCATTGTATTTACCAAGAGCTTCTCTGACGGAAGCAGATAAAATTTGCCATATTGCATTGTCGTCCTCAAATTTAATCTCTGTTTTAGTAGGATGTATATTCACATCTATCCTAGATGGATCGACTTCCATTCTTAAAAAAAACTGTACCTGTTCTCCTTCTGTAATGAGTCTTTCATAGGCACTCTGTACAGCTTTGCAAAAATACGAATTACGCATATAACGCCCGTTAATATAAAAATATTGACAGGGTTTCTTCTTTTTTGCACCTTCAGGGATGGTAACAAAACCAGAAATACGTACAATACTAGTCTGTGCTTCGACGGGAATAAGATAATTTTCTAACTTTTTCCCAAATAGACTGATTATACGTTGCTTGAATGTGGACGGAGTTAATGATATCAACAAATTATCTGCATGATAAAGCTCCAATGATTTTTCTATATTACAAAGCGCAATTTTCTCAAATTCTGCTATAATGTTGTTCAATTCAGTTATATTGGATTTCAAGAACTTTCGGCGCGCAGGTGTATTATAAAACAAATTTCTAATAATAAAATTAGACCCTACCGGACAAGAAATTGACTCCTGTGATTTAATTTTTGATCCTTCAATCAATATACAAGTTCCCAATTCATCTGTTTGCTGGCGAGTGCGTAATTCGATTTGGGCAACAGCTGCAACTGATGCCAATGCTTCACCTCTAAATCCCATCGTAGAAATAGAAAACAGATCATGCGAAGTCTTAATTTTGCTTGTAGCATGTCGCTCAAAGGCGAGTCGCGCATCAGTATCCGACATACCTACACCATCGTCAACAATCTGAATCTCACTTTTCCCCGCATCTATAACTTTTACTTGAATTTTACTAGCACCAGCATCAATTGAATTTTCCATCAATTCTTTTACGACTGAAGCCGGACGCTGTACAACTTCTCCCGCAGCTATTTGATTTGCGACCGAATCTGGCAACAAATGAATCACATCACTCATAACTATGCACTAAAAAGATTGCAAAGGCGACTGTTTCCGAGAAGAATACTTTAGCTCCTCTCCTCTTCTTTTTCCTCGCCATTCAAACAAATCATACTTATCCAACGGCCTTATATAGTCAAACCAGGCAAAAGACTCCAAAAAACGTTTTTCTTCAGGTATCAACAATAATGGATAAAAAACTCCCGTAGCTGCAGGAGTCCAAATACGTGACATTTTCCTATCTTTATATTGAATCCTTACATGCGTAGTCTCCGTGTAGTTTAATCCCAACATCAAACTATCCTTATCAAATACATAATACGCCACATAAACATTACCATCTGCACGATTTTCTACAATTTGTCCATGTCTCATTATGGAACGGAAAGTTTTAGATGCAACCTGATTAAAATGTACAGAATCTACTTTCTCTGCAAGCAATGACTGGCGATCTACCCTTATGCTATCAATGGTTGAATCATTAAAAAAAGCATAAATCTCTTCACCTAAAATTTGTTGCACACCGTGCCATACAATAGGATCCTTATATAACGTTAAACATCTTTCCTTAGTATTATATACCAAAGAGTCACTTACAGACTGAACATCACTGCGATAAGATCGCACATGATAAAATGCATGCATACATCTATAAACAGAATCAGTTCGTATATTCTGAGTATAAAGCTTTATTGTATCTGCGTGTACGAACAATGTATCAGAGACATTGGAAAAGTCCTTGTAGAGCGTATTCTTTGTTGCCATTGCATAACCTGTAGAATCACTATACTCACAATAATCACTCAATAATACACTTTTATTCTGCTTATCTACATAACTAACATTTCCATAAGCATGATAAAGCGCATTTTCTTTTACATAAAAGAGACTATCACCGACAAGCGTCTTCTGCGGATCTACTAGTACGGAGCGATTAAAAAGTTCAACATTTCCTGTAACTGTATTGTAATAACCTAGCTCAGTATATATATGATTCTTTCCATTTATAATATTAGATGGACCAACAACTTTGGCTATTCTTGTGTTTGTATTATAATGCAGCGTATCAGACGTAAGTTCAAATTTAGGATTATCCAATTTGACATTGTAGTAAAAGCTTGCATCTTTTGAAGCCAACGAATACTGCCCCCAATCCGAAACTAGCACATTACCATTATCAACTAATTTTCCACCTTCAAAAAAATAGCCTATCTCATACAATTTGTCATAATTCAAACTATCTGTATACAGATTTACCTTGCGATGAGTTAAAATTACATTTTGCCGAGCTTTCATAAGCTGACTCGTCCCATCGTAATACATATACTTACTTCGTAGAGACAAAGTGTCACTTTGTTTCATCCGAACTTCACCAAAAGCCTCGAAAGAATTTGATAATTCATAGTAATACGCACTGTCACAAAACAAATACATATCACCTTGCTTCATGCGCACATTGCCAATTAGCACCAAAAGATCTGAACTTTCTATTTTCTTATAGATACGATCAGAATGAAGTAACTCTATTTTATAGCTTTCTTTTTCTGTCCTTTTACCTGGACTTACCAATACATTACAAAAAACATAAATGCATGATAAAAAAAACAGCAAAGGAGCAACAATTGCAAATCTGTTTTTTACTTTCATTTTACCCAATTAGGATACTTGAACTTACAATTTCTCCACTCAGGACTCATGCGTATATATGTTACACGCTGTTTCTGCTCAATCCACTTGTTAATTTCTTCCTCCTGTTTTCTATTTTGCAAAATATTTTTCAAAACTTGAAAATCGTCCTGCATATTAGCCACATGCGTATCAATTCGCGATTTAAGTCGAATCAAGGCACACACCCTCTCACCATTTTTATTTATCATCTCAAAAGGCGCTGACATCTCACCCACCTCTAAAGTTGACACTTGCTTGGCAACATCTTGCGGCAAATCTTTCATCTCAAAATGTGAAGTTCTAGTAGCTTGATCTACATCAATATTCACCATTAAACCATTATTACTACGAGTGTCCTTATCGTCTGAAAACTTTACTACAGCTTCTTCAAATGTCATTTTACCATCATGAATACTACTTCTGATAGAATCCAACTTACTTAAATTCTCAGCTACTTCTTCTGAAGAAACTTCCGGTTTTAATAAAATATGACGTACATTTACTTTGTCGCCCTTCTTATCTATCAATTGAATAATATGATAACCGTACTCTGTACGTACTATTTTAGATACTTTTTTAGGGTCATTCAAGCTAAAAGCAACATTTGCGAATTCTGGAACGAATTGACCTCTTCCCTTATAGCCCAACTCGCCACCTTGTCTGGCACTAGCATCCTGCGAATACAACATGGCCAAGGTTCCAAAATCAGACTCGCCGGAATTTACACGTTGCGCGAAAGAACGCAACTCATTTTCTATACGTTCAATCTCAGCTCTTGTAGGTTTCGGACTTAAAGTTATCAACTGAACTTCTACATTCATTGGTACTATAGGAAGGCTATCCTTGGGCACATCCTTGAAATAACTGCGAACCTCTGCTGGTGTAACCTTTACATTTTTCACAATAGACATACGAACCTCATCCATTCGCTGCTGATCTCTCGCTTGCTGCCTCCACATTTCTCGCAGGGCTTTGATTGATTTACGAGCGTATTCCTCCAATCTTTCCTTTGAGCCATACGCTTGCAAATAATAATTTTCCTGCTCTTCTGCGACCTTACTTACCCCTGCTTCATTAGCATATATACTGTCAATGTCTGCCTGATGTAAAAACAATTTCTGAACAGCTAATTGTTCGGCTATTAGGCAACGCCAATTTTGATCTAAAACATCTCCTCTCAGTTCTGCATTTATACGACTTTCTTCAATATCAGAACGCAAGATCACCTCATCCCCAACAATCCATTCAACTCCATCTATCAAATTCTTTTGAGCGTTCGAATTTACATACGAGATAAGAACAGCAAAAACCAGCAGACACCACTTTCTTTTCATTTTACCTTATATAAGAATACCAATACGGTTCATTAAATATTGCAACAAAGGAATAAACTATTCCTTTGTTGCATGTTTTCTTTACTCCGGACGACTGTAATTAGGAGCTTCACTTGTAATAGTTATATCATGAGGATGACTTTCCAAAACTCCTGCATTTGTAATGCGGGTAAACTTCGCATTATGCAACTGCTCTATGGTATGTGCTCCACAATATCCCATGCCAGAACGCAAACCTCCTACCAATTGGAAAACTACCTCTTGCACAGTACCCTTATAAGGTACACGACCAGCAATACCTTCAGGAACGAGTTTCTTGACATCCTTTACAGACGCCTGGAAATAACGATCTTTTGAGCCATTCTCCATCGCCTCCAAAGATCCCATTCCACGATAAGTCTTAAACTTACGCCCATTAAAAATAATAGTTTCTCCCGGAGACTCCTCGCATCCAGCAACCAAAGAACCAATCATCACGCTACATCCACCTGCAGCCAAAGCTTTGACAACATCACCGGAATATCTCAATCCTCCATCAGCTATTAAAGGAACTCCCGTTCCTTTTAAAGCTAAAGCCACATCATATATTGCAGACAATTGGGGAACGCCTACACCGGCAACTACACGTGTCGTACAAATACTTCCCGGACCTATGCCAACCTTTACAGCATCTGCCCCTGCATCTGCAAGCATTTTTGCGGCAGCTCCCGTTGCAACATTTCCTACAACAACATCTATATTTTTAAAACTGCTTTTAGCTTCTTTAAGCTTCTCTATTACATATTTAGAGTGTCCGTGTGCGGTATCAATCACAATAGCATCTGCACCAGCTGCTATCAAGGCTTCCATACGATCCATAGTATCATTCGTCACCCCAACGCCTGCTGCGACTCTCAAACGTCCCTTGTCATCTTTGCATGCCATTGGCTTATCTTTTGCCTTGGTAATGTCTTTATACGTAATCAGACCGACCAAGCACCCATTTTTATCAACTACAGGGAGTTTCTCTATCTTGTTCTGTTGCAGAATTTCAGATGCCGCTTGCAAATCTGTCTGTTGAGTAGTAGTAACCAAATTTTCTTTAGTCATTACCTCATCAATCTTCTTATCCATTCTTTGCTCAAATCGCAAGTCCCTATTGGTAACGATTCCTACCAACTTATTAGCATCGTCTACAACAGGTATACCCCCGATTTTATATTCACGCATAAGATTAAGCGCATCCTGCACAGTTGACCCTCTCTTAATAGTTACAGGATCGTATATCATTCCATTTTCAGCGCGCTTTACAATGGCGACCTGTCGTGCCTGCTCATCAATAGACATATTTTTATGAATCACACCTATTCCTCCCTCACGAGCTATCGCAATTGCCATCGTCGACTCTGTAACCGTATCCATTGCAGCAGTTACGAACGGAATTTTCAAATCAATGTTACGTGAAAACTTCGTATTAAGTTCAACGGTACGAGGTAGTACCTCAGAATAATCTGGGACCAAAAGGACGTCATCGTATGTTAAACCGTCCATTACAATCTTGTCTGTAATAAATGAATTCATAAGTAAAAATTTTATTGTAGCAAAATTACTCAAATTCCACCATATAACAAGCACATCCCCACATATTTTTCAATAAAGAGAGAATTTATTCTTCCTGCTCTATATGACCTATAGGTTATCATAATTCTATTATGACATTACCTTAACCGCAACCCTCAAAAAAAGGATGACTATCCTATGATTGAATAGTCATCCTTCGTCGGGGTAACAGGATTCGAACCTGTGACCCCCTGCTCCCAAAGCAGGTGCGCTAACCGGACTGCGCTACACCCCGTTCCGTTAAAGTAATACAAAAGTACATCTTTTTTTATTACCGACCAAATTTTCCATGCATTTATTCATAACGAATTGATTTTGCGGGTTGAATATGGGAAACCAAGAAGCTGGGACCTATCAAAGAAAACACGGTAACCAACAACGTCACAACGTTAAGAGCGACAATTAAAATAGGATTAAAATATATAGGAACATTCTCCACGTAATATGTTTCAGCATCAAGCTTTACAAATGGAAAATAGTATTGTATCAAACATAAACCAATACCAAGAATATTACCCCATAATAACCCTCGGCCAATTATAAAGATCGAAAAATAAAGAAAAATCCTTCTTATTTTAAGATCAGTGGCTCCTAACGCCTTCAATAAGCCAATTGTATTGGTATTTTCTAATATTAAAATCAACAGCCCACTAATCATCGTAAATCCGCCAACACATACCATCAAGATAAGGATAATCCAAACGTTCATATCCAACAACCCCAACCAGTCAAAAATCTGTGGATATAATTCCTCAATCGATAATGCTGTACATACTTCCCCATCCTTATCCGGCATTTTCAGAAAATTGGCCATTTGAAATACGGCCTGACTAGATGATGCATTCTCAAAAATTTTGATTTCATAACCACTACATTGATCATCACGCCATCCATTTAATTGTTGTACCGTTCCTAAATCCGCATATACTATACTATTATCAAACTGTTCAAGATTTGTTCTATATATAGCACAAACCCTGAAACGACGTGTCTTTATGGATTTGTCAAAAAAATAAGCATAAACCTGATCATTCAATTTCAGTCCTAATTCTTTCGCCACATTATATGACAAAACAATCTGATTAGAATTACGGAGTTCCGAAAAACTCGGGACTTTTCCTTCAACAACATTCTGAGACAAGAAAGACAGATCATAATCGGCCCCTACCCCCTTTAATTGTATACCTTTAAAATCCCTTTCCGTTTTCAAGATTCCGGAAGCGATGGCAAAGCGTTGTATACTTTTAACCCCAGGAACGGACTTAATATTATGCTCCATAAATTCATCTGCAATAACAGGAGCACTTTCTGTTGATGATATTGACTTGACATTTACGACTTCGATATCTGCTCCGAATCCGATTACCTTTTCCTTTATTTTTTTTTGAAAGCCAAGCACTACGCATATTGAAATTATCATAGTTGCCAATCCAATAGCGACTCCAAGTGTTGCTATACTTATTGCAGGTGTAGATACCTTACCTCTCATTGCCCCGCCGGCGTACAACCTTTTAGCCAAAAGGAAAGAAACATTCATATATAAATTACTTAATATGAAAATAGACAGATATAATTCCAGACAAATTCAAGCATCAAACTAAATCATGCGACCAGGATAGACCTCCAGGGCTTTCCTTAATATAAATAAAGCCCGCTTCAAATCTTGTATATTTAGAACATAGGCTATACGAACCTGATTGCGCCCCAAGCCTGGCGTAACATAAAATCCTGACGCAGGAGCCATCATGACAGTCTCTCCTTCACAGTTAAAATCCGTCAAACACCATGCACAAAACGACTCAGCATTATCAACAGGCAGTTGAGCAACTGTATAAAAAGCGCCCATTGGAATCGGTGAATAAACACCTGGTATTCGGTTTAATCCATCGATTAAGCATTTTCGACGTTCTACATATTCATCATAAACCTCTTGACTATATGTTGGATTAACATCTATAGAAGCCTCAGCTACGATCTGTCCTATTAGTGGTGGACTCAATCTGGCCTGACAAAACTTCATTACAGCTTGGCGCACCTGTTCGTTTTTTGTGATTAATGCACCTACCCTAATTCCACATTCAGAATATCTTTTGGAAACAGAGTCAATCAATACAACATTATTTTCTATACCCTCCAAATGACATGCGGAGATATAAGGAGATCCTGTGTATATAAACTCGCGATACACTTCATCCGAGAACAAATACAAATCATATTTTTTTACAAGATCTCGTATCTGATTCATCTCCCGCTTAGTATACAAATATCCCGTAGGGTTATTGGGATTACAGATAAGTATAGCTCGTGTACGCTCATTTATAAGTTCTTCAAATTTCTCGACTTTGGGCAATGAAAAACCTTCTTCGATTGTTGTGGCTATAGTTTTTATCTTTGCCCCTGCAGATATAGCAAATGCCATATAATTTGCATATGCCGGCTCCGGCATTATAATTTCATCTCCAGGATTTAAACAAGACATAAAAGCAAACAAAACAGCTTCAGAACCTCCTGATGTAATAATTATATCCTCAGGCGAGAGTTCTATCTGGTATTTCGCATAATATCCAACTAATTTTTTTCTATAACTTTCAAATCCCTGACTCGGACTGTATTCCAACACCTTTCGATCAATATGCTTTAAAGCCTCAAATGCTTCCGGGGGGCTTGGCACATCTGGTTGACCGATATTTAAATGATAGACCCGAATTCCCCGTTCTTTAGCCTGATTGGCCAACGGGGTTAATTTCCGAATTGGAGAAACGGGCATTTCATTTGCGCGTTCTGAAATTTTAGGCATTTTACTGCAATTGGTTTTAATTTGAATAACAAAGATACTATTTTCATTGAAAAGTTCAACCAAATATCAAAATATTTATCCTTTTTCTTTCAAAAAAGTTTACCGCGAATGGTTCTACTAATTAATTCACATACAACAAAAAGCGCCATATTTCTGAAGTTTTTATTATTTTTGTCATAAAAGAAATGTATTTCATTTAAAACCATATTTGCCAACCTAAAAACCTCTATAATAATATGAAAAAAATTATCCACATCTTCAGTATCTATCTCCTATTTTGCGGAATTATTTGTCACGCGCAAGATTCTACACCTAAAGCCAATTACAATATAATTCCTCACCCCCGTTCAATCCAGGTTTATTCGCACCCCCCATTTGTCCTTACCGAAAATACAATTGTCAGCTATGACAGAAAAGACAAAGAATTAGCACGAAATGTCCAATTCCTCACAGAATATATAAAAGAACTTACTGGATTACAGCTAAAAACGCGCATCGGAAAGATGAAACCCGGAGAGATACATTTAAGTATTTCAAAAACTCCAACAGAATCACCTGAAGCATATAATATACACATCACACCACAAAACATACAAATAACGGGAACGACTGAAGCTGGAATCTTTTATGGCATACAAACCTTACGGAAATCTATTCCCATAGGCTCCACTCACAAAAATCAAATTCTCTTTCCAACTGTACAAATCACAGATGCCCCCCGTTTTAAATATCGAGGCATGATGTTGGATGTAAGTCGCCACTTTTTCACTCCAGATGAAGTGAAACGCTATATTGACATCTTGGCACTTCACAACATTAATCATTTACATTGGCATTTGACAGACGATCAAGGTTGGCGAATAGAAATAAAGAAATATCCCCGACTTATTGAAATTGGTAGCAAGCGACAACAAACCGTTATAGGACACAATTCTGGTCATTATGACGGAAAGCCATATGGCGGTTATTATACTCAAGAACAAATTAAAGACATAATTAACTATGCCGCCCAACGTTACGTAACAATTATTCCAGAAATAGACCTTCCCGGGCACCAACAAGCTGCATTGGCTGCATATCCTGAATTTGGATGTACAGGAGGGCCTTACACCGTTGGCATGCAATGGGGTATTTCTGATGAGGTAATATGTGCAGGAAATGAAAAGGCCTTGAGCTTTTTAGAAGACGTCCTTGATGAAGTTATAAGACTGTTTCCCTCGCCCTATATTCACATTGGCGGAGATGAATGCCCTAAGACAAGATGGAAAAAATGTCCCAAATGTCAAGAACGTATTAAAGAAGAAGGAATAAAAAGCGATAACCTTCACTCTGCCGAGGAATATCTGCAGAGCTACGTTATTTCTCGAATGGAAAAATTTGTTGAAAGCAAAGGAAAGCACATTATCGGATGGGATGAAATCCTCGAAGGAGGTTTAGCTCCCAATGCCACAGTAATGAGTTGGAGAGGAGTCGGTGGAGGCATAGAAGCAGCCAAACAACATCATGATGTAATTATGACCCCCAACTCACATTTATATTTTGATTATTACCAAACCACGGATACCAAACATGAACCAATAGCCATAGGTGGATACATTCCGGTAGATCGTGTATACTCATTGGAACCCACTGACGGCATTCCAGAAAGAGAAAAAAGTTTTGTTCTGGGAGTACAGGCCAATTTATGGACAGAATACATTCCGTCCTTCAGACAAGTCGAATATATGGTTCTACCACGCATGGCCGCATTATCAGAAGTTCAATGGACATTACCAGAAAGCAAAGATTACGATAAATTTCTACAACGTATACCTCACATGTTTGACATTTATGAAGTATTGGGATACAACTATGCAAAACATCTTTTAAACGTTGAGGCCTCATTTATTCCTGACACAGCCAACAATTGTCTTAAAGTACGGCTAAAAACTTTGGGACAAGGCAAAATATTCTATACTATTGACGGCACAGATCCCAGTACTAGCAGTACAGAATTTAGCCAAGAAACCCCGATCAAAATAAATCATGATGCTGTCATAAAAGCCTTTGCTGTGCATCCTGCTGGCTATACAAGCAGATTATTTACAGAGAAAGTCACTTTCAGCAAATCATCAATGAAACCCATAACGTTAAAATACCCCCCTTCGCCAGGATATAAATATAAAGGAGCCATGGTTTTAACAGACGGCATCTATGGAACTGAGAATTATAAGACAGGACGTTGGTTGGGATTCCAAGGAAACGATGTCGATGCTATAATTGATTTACAAACACCTACTGAAATTCATAGTCTTAAATTCAACACAAACGTCATAAAAGGAGATTGGATCATGAGACCTACTGCAATAACAATACGTATTTCAGATGACAACAAAAATTATCGTGAAATTCTTACGCAAGACATTCCAGAGTTAACAAGCAACGACAAAGACGGCATTTATCCGTTTTCATTTAGTCTACCCACTATAAAAACTCGTTACGTTGAAATTATACTCAAAAACGAAGATTTACCGAAATGGCATTCCGGTGCGGGTTACCCTGCATTTATTTTCATTGATGAATTTGCTATATTATAAAAGAACAAATATAACGGGAATTAAATAGAATACAACATGAATAAAATCATTTCTAAGACACAACTATCCGAACGTGTCTTTAAATTTGAAATTGAAGCTCCTCTCATTGCAAAATCACGAAAGGCTGGACATTTTGTAATTGTAAGAGTAGGAGAAAATGGAGAACGAGTTCCTTATACAATAGCAGAAGCTAACACAGAAACAGGGACAATTACCCTCATCGTACAAGAAGTTGGACTTTCGTCCACAAAATTATGCATGCTCCATGAAGGCGATAATATAACGGATATCGTTGGCCCATTAGGAAAGCCTACAGACGTCAAATTATTTGGAACAGTAATCTGCGCTGGAGGTGGAGTCGGAGTAGCTCCTCTCTTGCCAATAGCACAAGCACTAAAAGCCGCAGGAAACACCGTCATAAGTGTTTTAGCTGCACGTTCCAAAGAACTTATTATACTGGAAGATGAAATAAAAAAAGTATCAGATCAAGTCATAATTATGACGGATGATGGCACATATGGTCAGAAAGGTCTTATAACAGAAGGCATAGAAAAGGTCATCAACAGTACACACATAGACAAATGCTATGCGATTGGTCCCGCAATAATGATGAAATTTGTATGCGAACTTACAAAAAAATACGAAATTCCAACTGATGTCTCACTTAATACCATCATGGTTGATGGGACAGGTATGTGTGGAGCATGCCGGATTACCGTAGACGGACAAACAAAATTTGTATGTGTTGATGGACCAGAATTTGACGGCCACAAAGTCAACTTCGATGAGATGCTGAAACGACAAAGTGCTTTCAAAAATTCTGAAGCCAAGGACATGCTCAAGCTAGAAAAAAAAGAGCTAGACGACACAAGCCGCAATGCTACATGGCGAGTTGATTTACGTAAAAAGGTATCTCCAAAAGAAAGAATGCAAATTTCTCGTTGCAAGATGCCACAACTTCCTCCACATTATAGAATAAAGAGTCTATATGAAGAAGTCAATCAAGGTTTAACAGAAGATCAAGCAGTTACAGAAGCGACACGTTGCTTAGATTGTGCAAATCCAGGATGCGTTAAAGGATGTCCTGTAAATATTGATATTCCCAGATTCATCAAATATATAGAAGCACATAATTTTCTTAAAGCCGCTCAAACAATAGAAGAAACGAGTTCAATGTCATCTGTTTGCGGAAGAGTTTGCCCACAAGAAAAACAATGTGAATCACAATGCATACATTTAAAAACCGGTCATCAGGCTGTAGCTATCGGTTATTTGGAAAGATTTGCAGCAGATTACGCACGCACACACAATAGCGTGCAAGAAACTCATCAACCAATCAACAAACAAGTGAAAATTGCAGTGGTGGGCTCTGGACCTGCTGGAATTTCATTTGCCGATGAAATGTGCAAACTGGGTTATGAAGTAGTCGTATTTGAAGCATTACATGAAATCGGAGGTGTACTAAAATACGGTATACCAGAATTCAGACTACCTAACAAAATTGTAGATTACGAAATAAGCAAACTACAAGACAAAGGCGTTAAATTCATAAAAGATTGTATCGTGGGTAAAACCATAAGCATCAACCAACTAAAAGAACAAGGCTTTAAAGGTATATTTATTGCTTCTGGTGCAGGACTTCCCCGTTTTATGAACATACCTGGTGAGAATGCTATTAATATCATGTCCTCAAATGAGTACCTCACCAGAGTAAACCTCATGAAAGCATCTGAAGAAGAAAGCGATACCCCAATCGTATATGGAAAACATGTAACAGTTGTAGGCGGCGGAAATACCGCAATGGATGCAGTCCGTACTGCACTGAGATTGGGAGCAGAAAGTGCAACAATCATCTATCGGCGTTCTGAGGAAGAAATGCCAGCCCGAATAGAAGAAGTTCAACATGCCAAAGAAGAAGGTGTAAAATTCTTAACTTTGCATAATCCCATTGAATACCTAACAGATGAAGAAGGAAAAGTAAAACAAGTGGTTCTGCAGAAAATGGAATTAGGAGCCCCCGATAACTCAGGTCGACGCAGTCCTATACCTATTGAAGGATCTTTTGAAACAATTGATACAGATTTAGTCATTGTAAGTATCGGAGTATCCCCCAACCCCATTATCCCCAACTCCATAAAAGAACTGAAAACTAGTAAACGCGGAACAATTATTGTTGAAGACGACATGCAAACTTCCATACAATATATATATGCAGGAGGTGACATTGTAAGAGGCGGAGCAACTGTTATTTTAGCTATGGGAGACGGTAAAAAGGCCGCACAATCTATGCACAATAAATTGGAACATTCCAATGAATAACGAATCTATATATAAGACTTTACAGAAAAAACTAAGCATTCAATTCTGTAAAGGTGTAAAATATTTTAATCTCATTCAACCTGGTGATTCAATCCTTGCCGGCCTTTCAGGCGGCAAGGATTCTCTTGCATTAATTGAACTATTAGGACTTTATAGAAAGAGGAACAACTATAATTTTTCAATTACTGCCCTACACGTAAAAATGCGGAACATATCATATAGTTCAAATACGGAATATTTGAAAGAATTTTGTAAACATTACGACATTAATCTCATAATCAAGGAAACGCAGTTTGAAAAAGACAAACAGAAAAACAGAACTCCCTGCTTTTTATGTTCTTGGAATAGAAGAAAAATTCTATTTGAAACCGCTCAGGAAATAGGAGCCAACAAAATCGCTCTAGGGCATCATCAAGACGACATCATTCACACTTTACTGATGAACCTCAACTACCAAGGTTCTTTCACGACCATGCCCGTAAAAATAAAAATGAAAAAATTTCCCATAAGTATTATCAGGCCGCTCTGTAAAATACAAGAAATTGATATATCTACTTGGTCAGAACTTAATCATTACCGGCCAATGATTAAAATATGCCCATACGACAAAAATAGCAAAAGAGCGACGATTAGGACTTTGTTCTCAACAATTGAGGAAGAAAACAAAGAGGCACGCTACAATATCTGGCATGCCCTTGAAAAAGAAGGGAAATTGATTGAAGAATAAATAATCTAGTATACAAGAATTGCCATGCTTAAAATTCTTTAAGCATGGCAATTCTAAAATAATCCGCTTGGATATTATAATTACTTTTTATTTAAAGCCAAATCCACATTTACAGCACAAGCCACTGAACATCCTACCATCGGGTTATTTCCTATACCCAAAAAGCCCATCATCTCAACATGAGCAGGAACTGAAGATGAACCTGCAAATTGTGCATCTGAATGCATTCTTCCTAAAGTATCAGTCATACCATATGAAGCAGGACCAGCTGCCATGTTATCAGGATGCAAAGTACGTCCTGTACCACCACCTGAAGCTACAGAAAAATATGGTTTACCTGCCAATACTCTTTCTTTCTTATATGTACCTGCTACAGGATGCTGAAAGCGCGTTGGATTCGTAGAGTTACCCGTAATAGAAACGTCTACACCTTCCTTCCACATGATAGCCACTCCTTCACGCACATCATCTGCACCATAGCACTTTACCTTTGCACGAGGACCATCACTATAAGGAGTTTCGTTTACAACCTTCAACTCACCCGTAAAATAATCAAACTGAGTTTGAACATATGTAAAACCATTGATACGCGAAATAATCATTGCGGCATCCTTACCCAAACCATTTAAGATACAACGCAAAGGATTCTTGCGAACCTTATTGGCCATCTCTGCAATTTTAATTGCACCTTCTGCGGCAGCAAAACTTTCGTGTCCAGCCAAGAATGCAAAACACTGAGTTTCTTCAGACAATAAACGTGCAGCTAAATTACCATGACCTACACCAACTTTTCTATCATCTGCTACAGAACCAGGAATACAAAATGACTGCAAACCTTCACCGATATATTCAGCAGCTTCAACAGCACTTTTTGCGCCTTCTTTCAGTGCAATTGCAGATCCTACGACATAAGCCCATTTAGCATTTTCAAAACAAATGCCCTGAGTTTCCTGGCATGTCATATATGGATCCAACCCATAATTTTCACAAATTTGATTAGCCTCTTCTATATCTTTGATGCCGTGTTTATTAAGAGTCGCAATAATCTGTTTAATTCGACGATCCTGGCTTTCAAATTTTACTTCTCTAATCATAGTCTTTCCTCCTCTTATTCTTTACGCGGGTCAATATATTTAACAGCACCTTGCTCTGCAGTGAAACGACCGTAATGGCCCGTTACTTTTTTAAGAGCCTCATTGGCATCTGTACCTTTCTTAATCTCTTCCATAAACTTGCCCATATGAACAAATTCATAACCAATCACCTGATTATCTTTGTCCAAAGCCATGCGGGTAATATAACCTTCCGTCAGTTCCAAATAGCGAGTTCCTTTCTCTAAAGTACCATACAAAGTTCCTGTTTGGCTACGCAATCCTTTACCGAGATCCTCCAAACCGGCACCGATAACCAAACCACCTTCTGAAAATGCACTTTGCGTACGTCCATACACAATCTGAAGGAAAAGTTCACGCATAGCTGTATTAATAGCATCGCACACCAAATCAGTATTAAGAGCCTCCAAGATTGTTTTACCAGGTAAAATTTCAGAAGCCATAGCTGCTGAATGAGTCATTCCTGAGCAACCAATAGTTTCAACCAAACATTCCTGAATAACTCCTTCTTTTACATTCAGTGTCAATTTACATGCACCCTGCTGAGGAGCACACCAACCTACACCATGAGTTAAACCTGAGATATCCTTAATTTCTTTAGCATGAACCCATTTTCCTTCTTCTGGAATAGGGGCATTTGCATGTTTGGGGCCTTTTGCCACACAACACATGTTTTTTACTTCGTTTGAATATTCCATTTTTCTAATTTTAAAAGTGAAATTAGTATCTATATAAACTTTGAAGATCCACCAACAATAATATCAATAATTTACATATATAATTGTAAACCTAACATCATTGCAAAGATAACAAAGAATTAGCTGAGCAAAAAACAAAAACAATATTTTTTCCTGCAAAAAAAGCTTTGCCCTACTATTTCTGCAAAGCCTTAATGCCATTTGCTATTATTTGCAATGTTGACGAGTCACTACTACACACATTATATGGATTCAAATCCTTTTCATTTTGCAACAAAAACAACAGGTTTGTCTTTCTATAATCTATCGGTATGTGCCATCCTCCCCACGTGTACATAAAAGTTCCTCCAATATAACTATGTTGTTGTGAGCTATGAACAAGTTTGTCCAACATATAAGTATAAAAGCCATCTCGCGAACGAGTTGTTGTCAAAGGTATTCGTCGAGACCTGTCACGCGGATAATTAAACTTATCTATAATTACAGGCTTGTTATATTTATTTGCAAGAAACTCAAGTCTATTCAAATATTCATTTGTTTTCACATATGCATTACTTAAATCTTCAAAAATCCGATCCTCTCCTACCCATCCAAATTCTCTCGGTAATATTTCAACAGATATATAATCCAAATGCGGATTGGCATATATTTGTGCATCCAAAGACGCATTCTTACTCTTGTCTTCATATTGAATTATATCCGTTATAGACAACAATTGCTGTGGCAATAAATTACCCACATATGAAACGAATTCATCTAAATACTCATCACTATACACTTCAAACAAAGTCCTAGAAAACTCCCATGACATAATTACCGGATCGTCAAAATATGCCTTATGTGTAAACACATTCTTATGCTGCGCAAGGAGCTTCAAATTTCTCTCCAAAAGAGATTTACTATAATGAAGTTTACCTAAATCTTTCTTTACTGTAACATGCAATGTCAACCGCATAGACCGTCGTTGTGCTTCCTTTATTAGGTAATCCAGGCCTGTAAAAACAGACATGTTACCACTCCTACTATGCGACGTAGAAACAGTTGAATCAAGATCCAAAGAAACACGCAAATTCTTTATGCCATAACGTAACATTAAATCCAATTCGTCTGCCAGAATCTTATTTCTTTGTCGAGGAGATTCAATCTTAAACAATTCCGTACATTCCCAATTTGTTCCCAAAAAATAGTACAAAGAATCACCCGAAAAAAAACATCCGTTTTTAACCTTAATAAAGGATTCTGCACATGTAATTGTAGCAAAGAGAAAAAGCGAAAAAAACAAACATATCCTCCTCATATGTCAAAACAAATTTAACTTGTTCTTTCTGGCAGTTGACAAACCTGCAATTTCTATAGTCCTTTCCTCGTATGCAATTCGCATTCTAGAATATTCATCTTCCAGATTCTTTACAAATGTTTCCTTTGTTAAAGGATTCTTTAATTGCGACATAACTGGAATTATTTGTGAAGCATCTTTTGTCCAAACCACAGGCCCATCATATTTTGAAGCTATTTTCAAAGCTGTATGCATTTTACTTGTCGTGGCTCCGCCAACTAATATGGGAATATGCAAGGCTGCTTCCTGCATCGCCCTTGCCACATTAACCATTTCATCTAAACTTGGCGTAATCAGTCCACTAAGTCCTACAAAATCGGCATTTTCAAGAATTGCAGTTTCAACGATTTTCTCTGCTGGACACATCACACCCAAATCTATTACTTCATAATTGTTACATGACAGCACTACTGACACTATATTTTTTCCAATATCGTGTACATCCCCTTTCACTGTCGCTAACACGATCTTACCCGCAACCGCCCCACTTATTTTTTCTTTCTCAATAAATGGCTGTAATATCTCAACGGCCTTTTTCATTGTTCTTGCAGTTTTTACGACTTGAGGCAAAAACATTTTCCCACATCCGAATAAATCTCCCACTTTATTCATCCCATCCATTAAAGGACCTTCTATAATATCCACAGCCTTTGCATATTTCTTCAGCGCCTCAGTCAAATCTTCCTCCAAAAAATCAGAACAACCTTTTATCAATGACACATTCAAACGGTCCTCAACCGTTTTACTACGCCATTGGTTCACTTGATTTTCTGATTCTTTTTTGAGAACTTTTCCTTCGCGCGCGTAAGATTCAGCATAATCCAATAGGCGTTCGGATGATTTTTTATCTTTATTAAAAATCACGTCCTCAATAACATCAAGTAAATCTTTAGGAATATCTTCATATAGGACTGATGTTGATGGATTTACGATCCCCATATCAAGTCCATGCCTAATCGCGTGATACAAAAAAACGGAATGCATTGCCTCGCGAATATAATTATTTCCTCTAAAGGAAAAAGACAAATTACTAATGCCCCCACTTACATGAGCGCCACACAAATGTTGGCGTATCCACTTTGTGGCATTAATAAAATCTAATGCATAATTATTATGCTCCTCAATACCCGTACAAATCGCTAAAACATTAGGGTCAAATATTATATCACAAGGATTAAAGTTCAATTTCCCGGTCAACAAATGATATGCTCGCTGACAAATTTCAATCTTACGTGCAAACGTATCTGCCTGCCCATTCTCATCAAAAGCCATTACAACCACAGCTGCCCCAAAACGTTGAACATCGCGTGCATGTTGCAAAAACACATCTTCACCTTCCTTTAATGAAATTGAATTTACTATACATTTGCCCTGAAGCGTTTTTAAACCTGCCAATACTACACTCCATTTTGAGGAATCAATCATCACAGGAACGCACGCGATATCAGGATCAGAAGAAAGCAAATTTAAAAAATGCGTCATTTCCGACGAACTATCCAAAAGCCCGTCATCCATATTTATGTCCAAGATTTGTGCACCATTTTCGACCTGTTGACGCGCTATACTCAACGCTTCATCGTATTTTTTCTCATTTATCAAACGTAAGAATTTTCGTGATCCAGCTACATTACAACGTTCACCTATATTTATAAAATTCTTTTCAGCATTAACTTCAAGCCGCTCCAACCCTGACAACCATAGTTCTTCTGGCATGGAAACCGGAACATGAGGTTTCTTATAAGAACCATTTTCATGCACTAATGGTGGAAATTTAGAAATAAATGCATCCGTAGTTCCACAGCATCCTCCAATAATGTTAACCAAGCCTTCGTCTATAAAATCTTTTATCTCACACGCCATTTCATCTGGGGTTTGCTCATACTCTCCCATCGAATTTGGTAAACCAGCATTAGGATACACCGAAATATAAAAAGGAGCAATACGAGCCAATTCCTTCAAAAAAGGCTTCATTTCTGCTGCGCCAAAAGAACAATTCAATCCAACTGACAGTATTGGATAATTCATGATAGAAGCGACAAATGCAGAAAGAGTCTGTCCTGAAAGTGTCCGTCCTGACTTATCCGCAATAGTTACAGACAACATCAATGGAACAGAACGATGACATGCATCAAAAGCTTTCTGTGCCGCATATAATGCAGCTTTTGCATTTAATGTATCAAAAATTGTTTCAATCAAGATTGCATCTACTCCGTTGGCAACCACGACCTCCATTTGTTCATAATACGCATCAACCAACTCATCGAAAGTAATAGCACGCAAAGCCGGATCATTAACATCTGGACTTATTGAGCACGTTTTATTTGTTGGGCCTACTGATGCGGCAACAAATCGCGGCTTTTCGGGAGTTTTTCCTGTATATTCATCTGCCAAACTTCGAGCTAATTTTACTGCAGCAGCATTTAATTCTCTACATAAACTTTCACAATGATAATCCGCCAATGACACCCTCTGCGAACTAAAGGTATTAGTCTCGATAATATCGGCACCTGCTTCCAAATACTTCCGATGTATTTCGGAAATTATTTCGGGTTGTGACAATGTCAACAGATCATTATTCCCTTTTTGTATCCCTCTCAGATTCACGAATCTTTCACCTCGATAATCTGCCTCAGATAACTTATATTTTTGGATCATTGTGCCCATAGCACCATCCAAGATAAGAATACGCTTCTGTAATAAATCTTTTAAAGAATCTTTCATACAAAAACAATAATCAATAATGCTTCATTATACGTGCGATTTCCCGACGATCATCTTTTTCCTTCAATGATTGTCGTTTGTCAAATTCCTTTTTTCCTCGGCATAACCCTATTACCATTTTAGCTCTCCCATTGTCATCAATAAAAAGTCGCAATGGGACAATTGTAAAACCGGGAGAAGATGTTTCCTTTTCTAATTGTAGGATTTCCTTATGATGCAACAACAATTTTCGCTCTCTTCGTGCAACATGATTATTATATGAACCAAAAACATATTCTGCTATATACATATTTTTCACCCATAATTCATGGTTATTTATATAACAGAATGTATCTACCAAACTCGCTTTACCGACTCTTATGCTTTTAATTTCCGTTCCCGTCAAAACGATTCCTGCTGTAAACCTATCTATTACAGCAAAATCAAACTCCGCCTTCTTATTCTTTATGTTTATATTTTTCAAACGTGTTGCAACCTTCCGACTCATTTCTTAAACTGTTTTTACTGTCACAAATTGATCAATATGTTCATCTACATAATGCGCAATGCAATCCGTTATATACTCCTCATCTTCTATAAACGAATCATCTAAATCATCAAATTCTGGGAATCGCTCAAATAGCCCCATAAAATCGTCATCACTACACGGCTTTGTCAACTCATCTTTATATTTATCATAAAAAGATTTTGCCTTGTAAAGCAATTTGGAAAAATCTTTTAACCCCCACAAGCGCATAGCTTTTGCAAATGGATTATCAAAAAAGAAGGGCCCATATCCATTATAAATCAACTGAACAAAACCACCATCCATCAATTCCTCTCGCAAGACATAATACCCCCACAAGGTTATCTGTTCTCCATTTAGGTGTTTTAATGCAACTTCATTCAATTCTCCTCCCACTGTTTCTTTTATAGCACCAACTATTTCTTCCAAAAAAGCATCTACACCTCTTTGAGCCGCAGAAATCAACCGCGATTCAACGATAAAGACTTCCCTACTTGATTCCATAAATTTTTCTTTAAGAATGTTCCAGCCTAAAGCTAAAATTGACAGCTTATATTACTTCAAATCACGAATATTGGTCCACACTTTATATCGTCCCAAAGAATCAGCATATATCAAATATGCTTTGAGTGTTTTTTTCTTACTCAGCAACTGCTTTGATTTTTCTACCCCCATCACCATAAATGCCGTAGCATAAGCATCCGCTTCAGCACAAGTAGGAGCTATAACAGAAGCCGATAGCAATGAATGTTGAACAGGATATCCCGTTTTGGGATCTATCGTATGTGCAAATTTCTTCCCGTCTTTGTAATAAAAATTTCGATAATTTCCACTAGTAGCTAATGCGCAATTAGTAATTGGCAAGACTGTTTGCAAATCGGCCGTTACATTTTTATTATCCACAGGTTTTTCTATACCGATTTTCCATAATTTATGAAGATCATTATACCCCCGTACAGCGATCTCTCCCCCTATTTCTATCATGTAATTCTTGATCCCAACCCGTTCAAACATCCTTGCAATTTTGTCAACGCCATAACCTTTTGCAATAGCACTACAATCCAACATTACTAATGGGTTCTGCTTATTAATAATACCATTTTCAATAGAAACTTTTTCATATCCAACAATTGATCTGATACTATCTATCTTATTCTTACTAACAGAAGAAGAATGCTTAAAACCAAATCCCCAAACATTAACTAATGGAGCAACAGTAATATCAAACGCGCCTTCAGTCGCTGAAGAAACTTGCTGCGACAATAAAAAGACTTCTCTAAAATCCTTATTAAGCGCTACATTTTCATTTCTGTTCACTTTACTGATAATACTACTATCATTAAAAACAGACAAGGAGGCATCAACATCATTCAACTCACTCAAAATACTATCATGTAAGTCCCTTTCACTCTCATACTTTATATGATAAACCGTCCCAAAAATTTTTCCGGAATTTTCATAATAATACAGTTTGCTCTTTCTAATTAAGATAAAACAACTGCCAACGACAAGCGCCACCAACAAAACTATACGATATATATTTATTTTTCTGTATTTAATCATAACACCAACCCTGTCTCTTATATATCAAAAATCAAATTAAACGTTCCGCCCCAATTGCTTTCATTATTTTTACCATAACCTGGTACATACCAGGATTTTCCTATTGCGTTTTTTTTCTGTTTTAGCATTTTTCGGAACCGTACACTCCACCCTACATGAATAAACTTCCAAATCTTTGTTTCTAATCCCCCAACTAATTCCAACCAATGCGCGTTTGAAGATACTGACTCAAAATGATAAGGAATTGAACCGCCCCATACAGGATCCTCAATATCATTTCCCTCAAGATCATATTTATAAAAAGTTAGACCATACCGTATGCCTCCATAAAGTCGATTTGAACTATGCTTATTCTTTATAAAATTATAGTCTAATCCTACTCGATAATAAGGACTCCTTACCATATAATGCTGCGAAGTTGTTTCATCTGTATGATTACAATTTCCTATGCCCAATTCAAGAATGGGGAAATATGCTTCTTTAAAATTTAAGCGTAACGCAGACTCATATTGTCCATACACGGCCATCTGTGTCATTGCCAAACCTGCAAGGTCCACTGAAATCGAAAATCCCGCAAAAACAGGAATTTGCTCCGCTGATATAGGATGCGTTCCCGTCTCATATTGTATCCCTCTTACCCTATCATTAGGCAAAGAATCACTCTTTACTTGACCATACCCGTCTAAAGTGCATATACTAATTATTATAATGCACAAATATCTTAATATTTTCTGTTCCATTATAATTTACAATAGGCGACGAAATAGAGGCACTGTCAACCACAACTTTTCCATCCTGCTGATTGCCCCAAGAAATGGTTTTCAACTCAGAAAAAACAGCAGGAGGACAATCTATGTTTTCAAAATGTATAGTATTTGTATGCTCCAAATACAACGTATCAGTTGTATGAATTTGACCATTTCTCATAAAACTTAAAAGCAACGTATCATTATTCAAAGAATACCGTAAAGGAAATGACATTTGCAAATTCGCCTTCTGACACGACATAAGACTATCTGTACCCAATGCTGTAACCAGCAATGTATCTAATGAAACATTTAAAATGTCAGTATCAGAATAATACAATTTACTTCCAACCAACACTGTATTCTCCAAAGGACAATCTATATTTCTGCATCCAATAGTAAATATAAGGATACAAAAACAACAGAATTTACAGTTCTTTTTCAATTTGATATTCATTTCTACGTTCAGAGTTTCGGCTAATTAATTCCCCCAAAAATCCAGCCACAAACAATTGTGTACCCAAAATCATCATTGTCAATGCTATATAAAAATATGGAGAATCCGTAACTAGCGGTGCTGGAACGCCATTACTTAATGCAATCAATTTTATAATACCCACAACCAATACGGCAATAAAACCACAAAAGAACATCAAAGACCCCAAAAAACCAAATACATGCATTGGCTTGAGCCCAAAGCTGTTCAAGAACCATAGACTCAGAAGATCTAAATATCCGTTAAAAAAGCGATTCAATCCACCAAATTTAGTGTGCCCAAATTTGCGTGCCTGATGGTGTACTACTTTTTCTCCTATTTTAGAAAAGCCGGCGCTTTTGGCAATATAAGGAATATACCGATGCATTTCTCCATATACTTCTATATTCTTAACGACATCCAGTCTATAAGCCTTTAATCCACAATTGAAGTCATGCAGATTCTTTATGCCGCTAACCCGCCTTGCTGTAGCATTAAATAATTTCGTTGGAACTGTTTTTGACAGAGGGTCATATCTTTTTTGCTTATATCCAGAAACCAAATCATATTTATCCTCTGTAATCATTCTATAAAGTTCAGGAATTTCATCTGGCGAATCTTGTAAATCAGCATCCATAGTAATAACCACTTCACCTTTAGCCATTTTAAAACCGCAATATAAGGCAGGTGACTTTCCATAATTTCTCCTGAATTTTATTCCCCTGACACAAGGATCCTTCTTATTCAAACCTTCTATTATATCCCATGAAGAATCCGTACTACCGTCATCCACAAAAATAATCTCATAAGTAAATGTATGAGCTTTCATAACCCGCACAATCCACTCATATAATTCGGGAATACTCTCAGCCTCATTAAAAGAAGGTACAACTACCGAAATATTCATATTTATTTTTTTATTATGAAACAAACTAACGCTATCAAGATTGACGCAAACGCCCCAAACATCATATTCATATAAAATGCAGAAAGAGCATATATAGAAACGTTCACATGACTCAATTTCTCAACACTCTCTATCAAAGTCTCCACATTCATTTCACTACCTGCAGCAAACGACTTATTCAACAAGGCTTTCACATCTGGGCGCTCCAAGAAAGTAAGATAAGAATTAAAGAACGCCCCTTTATCAAAATACAGAAAATATATATAGACCGCCGCTGAAAGCAATATTCCCGAATAAAAATATGTCATCAGGGAATACAAATAAAGTTTACTATAAACTTGAGCCCCATCAGTTAAATAAGTTTTCCGAAACTTACAAGTAAAAAATCCGACAAAAAAAGGAATCAACGTTGCAAGTATCACAAAAACATGATTACAAAAAACATAATCAAAACTATGACAAAAACACACAAAGCCTATTATCGAAAAAAATCCTGCGTATAAACCACTCCGCATGGCACTAGAATTCAAGATTCGAAAAAAAGACGTTTTCATCATACGACGTTCAAAGCTAAAAGAAAAAAAGACATATTCCATGCAAATATACTGTTTTATATGCTTTAAGCAAAATCGGGCTTCACTATTTTGCAAATTAAAAGATTCATAATATCTGCATAACCTAGAATGGATAGTAATATTTCATCCTTTAAATAACTAAATATCACCTATTCATAAAGGCCTTCAATAAAAAGTATTGCAACAAAGAACCAAAATAAAAGAATAATGTAGTATCTTTGCTTACACAATTAAGCATTCGGTGAATAATAAACATACAAGACAAAAGAAATGATTGATAGTGACAGAATTATTAAAGTCAATATTGAAGAAGAAATGAAATCTTCATATATTGATTATTCCATGTCCGTTATAGTTGCACGTGCACTACCCGATGTAAGAGATGGCTTTAAGCCTGTACATAGACGCATACTATATGGTATGATGGGATTACACAACACCCATGACAAACCCACAAAAAAATCAGCTCGTATTGTAGGTGAAGTCCTTGGTAAATACCACCCGCACGGAGACAGTTCTGTCTATGGAGCACTTGTCAGAATGGCTCAAGATTGGTCCATGCGGTATACACTTGTTGACGGCCAAGGCAACTTCGGGTCTATGGATGGCGACTCAGCAGCAGCCATGCGATACACTGAAGCACGCCTCAGTCTTGTCGGCGAAGCGATGATGCAAGATCTTGACAAAGAGACTGTAGACATGACCAAGAATTTTGATGACACTCTTGATGAGCCTACAGTAATGCCGACACGAATTCCCAATTTCCTGATTAATGGCGCAAGCGGAATTGCTGTCGGCATGGCAACGAATGTGCCAACTCACAATCTAACCGAAGTAATTGATGGTTGCGTTGCTTACATTGAAAATCCCGACATTGATATTGAAGGTTTAATGCAATATATTAAAGCTCCGGACTTTCCTACTGGTGGTTATATCATGGGAATGCAAGGAGTTAAAAGCGCCTACGAAACAGGAAGAGGCCGCATAATCATGCGAGCAAAGACTGAAATTGAAAGTGATGACTTGCATGATAAAATCATTGTAACTGAAATTCCATATGGCGTTAACAAAGCAGAACTAATCAAAAGTATCGCAGAACTTGTTAACGAGAAAAAAATAACCGGCATCAGTAACATCAATGATGAAACAGACAAAGAAGGCGTACGAATTGTTATAGATATTAAGCGCGACGAAAATGCGAACGTCGTATTAAACAAGTTATTTAAGATGACCGCTTTGCAAAGCAGTTTTTCTGTTAATTGCATTGCACTTGTACATGGCCGTCCCAAACTACTTACATTAAAAGACTGCATAAAATATTTCATCGAACATCGTCACGATGTTGTTATACGTCGTACCCAACATGACTTAAGAGAAGCGCAAGAACGTGCTCATATCTTGGAGGGATTAATCATTGCCAGTGATCATATAGATGAAGTTATACAAATCATAAAAGGAAGCCGCACGCCACAAAACGCCATCGAAAATTTGATGAACCGTTTTAGTTTGGACGACAAACAAGCTAAAGCCATTGTAGAAATGCGACTTAGCCAATTAACAGGACTTGTTCAAGAAAAACTTCACGCTGAATATGCAGAACTTGAGAAAAAGATTGCATATTACGAACAAATTCTTACTGATGATGATTTGTGCATGAATCTGATAAAAGATGAACTCCTTGAGATAAAAAATAAATTTGGAGATGCAAGAAAAAGCGAAATCAAATTATCTGCAGAAGAATTCAATCCTGAAGATTTTTATCCCGATGATGAAGTCGTAATTACCATTAGTCACTTGGGATACATTAAGCGTACTCCATTAGCAGAATTCCACGCTCAGTCAAGAGGAGGAATTGGTAGTAAAGGAGGAACTACACGTGAATCCGATTTTATCGAATACATTTATCCTGCAACAATGCATAACACCATGCTATTCTTTACAGCTAAAGGAAGATGCTATTGGATGAAAGTGTATGAAATCGCTGAAGGAACCAAGAATTCAAAAGGTAGAGCAATTCAAAACATGCTCAACATTGATCGCGATGACTCTATCAATGCATGCCTGCATATTAAGAAGCTTAATGATCCCGAATTCTGTAATTCGCACTATGTAATTTTCTGCACGAAAAAAGGAGTTATAAAAAAGACTTGTCTCAGTGAATACTCACGTCCCCGTGTTAATGGTGTTAATGCCATAACAATACGCGAAGATGATAAAGTTATAAGCGTATGTTTATCAAATGGAAGTGATGAAATTATTATTGCGAATAAAAATGGAAGAGCTATTCGTTTCAACGAAGATGCGGTAAGAACAATGGGCAGAACTGCAACTGGCGTTAGAGGTATGCTACTTGACGATGAAGAAGACGAATCTATTGGCATGATATGCGTACACAACATAAATGAAGAATCTGTCATGGTTGTTAGCGAACAAGGTTTTGGTAAACGCAGCAAGATTGAAGATTATAGAAAAACCAATCGAGGAGGTAAGGGCGTAAAAACCATGAGCATAACAGAAAAGACAGGAAAATTAGTTGCAATCAAATCTGTCACAGATGAAAATGATCTAATGATTATCAATAAAAGTGGCATAACCATTAGACTAAGAGTTGCGGATGTGCGTGTCATGGGAAGAGCAACCCAAGGCGTAAAATTAATCAATTTAGAAAAGAGGAATGACTCTATAAGCAGTGTATGTGAAGTACTTACTGATAAAGAGGATCAGGATCCTATTTCGACAGAACATCTTAATGAATCAATATAATCACTCTGAAAATAAGAAATTATGAAAAATCGAATTTACACATTAATGGCCCTTGCTGTGGCCGTAACATGCGCTTATGGTCAGAATATGGCCATATACAAAGCACAAGCTAAAATTGACGAAAACAAGTTGAAAGAAGCTGAAGAAATAATTACTCCAGCATTAACCAACCCTAAAACGACAAAATTAGCGGAAATGTACAACCTTGCAGGAAGTATTCAAATCCGCTTTTTGCAACCGGAATTGATCAAAGCGGCTCAACAACAACCGTGCGATACTGCATTATTCGTTTCGTCCCTAGAAAAGGCTGTACAATATTACACAAAGAGTAACGAATACGATATGCAACCAGACAAAAAAGGTAATGTTAAGCCAAAATTCCATGAAGACAACCATAAACGCCTCATGGCTATGTTACCATATTACAACTATGCAGGTATTATGCTCTACAACAATGGAAAAAAAGATGAAGCTGCAGACATGTTCCAAAAGTTTATCAGCATGTATCAGAATCCCGTATTCAGCAAAACAGAACAGGATTCAATTTATAAAGCTAATAAAAAAGAATATGATCAAGCTTCATATAATATAGCCAGCCTTGCTTATAGCTCAAAAGACTGGGACAAACTGCTGTCGGTTGTAGATGAAGCATTAAAGAGTGACAACAACCTGAATGACTTGTACATCATGAAATCTCAGGCTTGCTTGGCAAAAGGTGACACAGCTAAATGGGTATCTACAATGGAAGAAGCTGTTGAAAGAGTAGAAAACTCTACCAGTTTCGCCCAAAACCTATTATACTACTACATACAAAAGAATGATGCACAAGATGCATTAAGCCAAGCGAATTCAATGATTGAAAAAAATCCAAACTCAAAAAATGGATATTATATGAAAGGTTGTGTGTTGCTGAACCTGCAAAAAGACTTCCCGGCATCCCGTGAATGTTTTGAAAAAGCAATTGCACTAGATGACCAGTTTATTGAATCATACATCAATATTGGCGTAAGCTACATTAACGAAGTTATTTCACGTCGAAATAAAGGTGAATATTGCACAGACCGAACAAAAGTAAAACAGTACAATGCTGACATTGAAAAGATGAAGGTATTCTACAAGAAAGCTTTACCATATTTCGAAAAAGCCAGAGAGTTAAAGCCCGATGACATTAAACTTTGGGCAGCCAACCTGCAGAATGTATATTCAAATTTAGGAATGAAGGATAAGGCAAATGAAATGGACCAACTTCTTCAACAAGTAGCTAATCAAAAATAACACATAATAAGCAATAAACAAATCAGTATTTTCCAAAAATTGGGAAATACTGATTTGTTTGCAATATACCCAGTATAGTATTAGAAAATATGAAGAGAATCCTACAATACGTTTTGTTTTTACCGACACTTATTTTAATATTATTGTCGACTAACCTACATGCTTCTACACAAAAAAAACGAAACGACCCCCTGAAAGAAATTGAAAAGTGCATCAAGAACAATCAGGCCAATGATGCCCTTGCAAAAATTACGGATGCGGAGAATCATGCAGACTCTCTTCAGATAAAGTTGCACGAACTCTATTGGTTAGGGATAGAGGCAGCAGAAATTACAAACAAAGCTGAAAATGAAAAAGCTTATTTGAAACAAGCTTACGACACGACGAGTTTCTTTAACAGCGTAAAAACTATTTTTGATTATGGAAGCAAATGCAAACAATCTTTGTACAATATTTCAAATACAAAAGAAAAGAATAAATGGCAACAAAAAATTGAGCAGAAATTAGCAAAATACTATATAAACATTGGCATAGGAGCCAAATATTTTTACCGAAAAAAACAATACCAAGATGCCATTTATTATATCAATTACTACCTCAATGCTGCTAACAACGGACTAATTGAAGATGTACCACAAGAATGTTTATCAGAATATCCCTACTTTGCTTTTTTAGGAATGCAATGTAATTACCTGATTAAACAGTATAATAACGTTTTCACATATAAAGAACGAGCTGCAAAAGATACGTTACATGCAGATATTATTAATGAAATACTTGCACGTTCGTCAAAAGCGATTAATGATACAACCCAATATTATCGCTATTTAATGCAAGGCCTTCGACTCTACCCTTCTAACAAATATTACTACAATAATATATCTAAAGATCTGATAAGCCAAAATCGAGCAGCAGAGCTCAACGCCATGTCAGATTCGCTTTTGCGCATACGTCCACAAAATAAACATTATCTTTATGGAAAAAGTTTAGCTCTGATTGACTTAAAAAAATACGAAGAAGCCATTGATTGTGCCAAACAAATAATTAGTATTGATACGACTGCTACAGAATCACTTTTCCATATCGGATTTTGCTACTATAAATTAGCTGAAGAAATTAAACGACCTTCAAATCTGCACTCCGCCAATCAATCAAAATCGGTTCAAAGCATAAAAAACTATTATAGAGAGTCTTTACCTTACCTTGAAATGTACCGTAAAAGCCAGCCTAATGCTACACAAAAATGGGCTCCTTTATTATACCAAATATACCTGCAGTTAAACATGGGAAAACAATTTGAAGAAATAAGTAAAATAATGACACCCTAAAATACATTATAATACGGGCAGTCAATGGAAAAATAACCTAATACCAAATCCATTTATCTGCCCTACTTATTGTTTTTACAATAAAAAGGTAACCCATAAAAGAATCTTTCTACTCTTATTGGGTTACCATATAAATGCAGACAAACGATAAGCCGGGTTCTGTAAACCATGACGGTCATTCGTCATTTATCTAGATTTATTGTCACCAATAAACTCTATCGTTCTACCCTCTGATGTATCTCCCTTTTGAGAAGAACTTGAACGGGCCGCTCTCAGACACCAGTATACATGAACTTTCAACACTTGACTTGCACAGCTTATATGTCACCATATAACTGGTGGGCTCTTACCCCACCTTCTCACCCTTACCACAAAATGGCGGTTATTTTCTTCTGCAATTATTCACCTTCACAGATGACTTCCCATTAAGAAGCAAGTTGCCCTATGTTGCCCGGACTTTCCTCTTGCATCAAAATAATGCAAGCGACGAATTATCCATCTGCTAATTAACAACAAAGGTACGAACAAAAAGTGACAAATAAAAATACTATTCCTGATTTCTTTTCTCGTAATTTATTTCGGACTATATTCCTCATCTCCAATTATCAAATTCAATTAAATCATTACAACGCCAAAACTTGTTTCCGTTTCTGACCTATATTTCATATTCGTCCGTGTCATCACGCCCATAAACTTATAAAGCAATAATTAACCTAACAGATCAACTGCAATCTTTCTATTCTTACCTATTCAGCAAATAAGCCTTCGAAGTAACAGATATAAAAAACATACTTTCGAGAAAAACGAGCGAAAAATTTTTTAGGCACCTGATTCCCATACAAAAAAAGTGCCGAGTATTAAAAAAAACTCAGCACCTAAAAAATACAAGAAGCAATCTTAAGAAAATTCAGATCTTTTTTCTGAATATGCGACACAAATTCATCTCAGGCTCTATATCGCTTATTTAAAGATACATATCTGAACGTCATGTCTTACCACAGTCAAGTTCGCGCAACAGACTTAACGCCTTTAATGGCCAAAATTTTCCGAATCAGCGTTTCTACCCTATCTGTACTTCCCGCCATTAAGGTCAGGATACCCGAAAACAAGCCATCATTTGCATCAATACTGATTGACCGCAACGTAATTTGGGGTTCTTTTCCTAACACTGAAGTAATGTTATTAACAACCCCGACATCGTCGGTACCAACAATCCGTAATGTAATGGCGTATAATCCTCCAGACTTCCCTGCCCACCTGGCCTTAATTACCCGATAACCGAATCGTTCTTTCAGTGCTGTGGCATTAGGACAGGTTTCACGATGGATTTTAATTCCCCCACCAATAGTTACAAAACCAAAAATAGGATCTCCATATACCGGATGGCAGCACTTGGCTAATTGATAATCCAAGCCCTTCAAATTTCCTTGATCCACTACCAACTCCTCAGATGTTACAGACTTTTGAGGCAAATCATTAATGACAGTCGTTCCTGAAGGAAGCGCATTTTCAACTACTCCATCCTGCAAATGATAAGTATCAGCACTTGGCGCAGAGGCTCTGGCCAACTGATTATTCTCACGACGACAAATTTCTAAATATTCCTCTGCCAACTCCGCACCATCAAATTGCCCATCAGTAATAGCTTTATAAAATTCGTGTGCTTCCTTATACCCCATCTTTCGCATCAAAAGACTTACGCACCCTTCATTCCACACAAGTTTACGATTCTTAAACTTGCGTTCCAACCATTCACGAGCAATACTGGCCTCACGTGACAAATGCGCGCCCAAAGCCTGGCGGATTCTAGACTTTGCTCTTGCCGTTACGACAATATTTAACCACCCTTGCCCAGGACGTTGATTCTTGGATGTAAGCACTTCTACCGTATCGCCGCTACGTAACGGTTCGCGGATGGATACTCCTTTACCATTTATGCGTCCTCCTACACACTGACACCCAACTACTGAATGAATATGAAATGCAAAGTCCAACACTGTAGCTCCCTTTGGAAATTTAAGAAGATCACCTTTAGGAGTGAACACATAAACTTCATCTTCACGCAATTCACTTCTAAACTGGTCCATAAGCTGCATGTCATCCCCGGATTCCAGTGCACCGCGAATTCTGGCCAGCCAAGCCTCGATGCCACCTTCTTCGCTTTTTACGCCCTTATAACGCCAATGAGCTGCCAAACCATGCTCAGCAATTTCATCCATACGTTCTGTACGGATTTGTACTTCAACCCACTTTTCTTGTGGCCCCAAGACCGTTATGTGCAGACTTTCGTACCCGTTGCTTTTAGGAATACTCAACCAATCACGTAATCTCTTTGGATTAGGAAGATACTTGTCTGTAATCAAGCTATAAGCCTGCCAACATTGCTGTTTTTCCTTTGCAGGAGGCGAATCCAAAATAATTCTAATCGCAAACAAATCATAAACACCCTCAAAAGGACATTTTTGTTTTTTCATCTTCTGCCAAATGGAATGTATACTCTTTGTTCGCCCTTTGATATGAAATTTTAAGCCCGCATCTTCCAGCATATTCCGAATTGGCGCAATAAATTGGCGAATATAAGCATCCCTAGCCTCCTTTGTTGCATTCAGTTTTTCCTTAATATGATAATAAGCCTCGGTTTCCAAATATTTCAAAGAAAGGTCTTCCAGTTCGCTTTTTAACTTATACAGCCCCAATTTATGAGCTAGCGGAGCATACAAATAAGCAGCTTCTGCAGAAACGCCTTCTCGAGCTTCATTATCCTTGCAATCCTTTATGCTTCTCATCACATATACACGATTGGCAATCATCAATAGGATCACCCGCATATCCTCTGCAAACGATATCAGTAAATTCCGAAAATTATCAGACTTTACGCTAGCATGCTTAGTATATAACAATCGTAACCTCCATAATCCATGCATAACCCGAACCACATCATCTCCAAAGACTGTACGAATATCCTGCAAATCATCCTCACATTGCAAGCAAGGCAACAACATCTCTGCTATCAATGCCGCTCCCTTTAAACCAATTTCTTCTTCTGCAATTTCATTCGTATGGATAGACTTCAATATCGGATGTAATCCAAACACATCACGGTCAAAAGCTGCTACATCAGATTTACTCAACAAGTAACTCCGCACACGACGTATGGTATGACATACATCGGAAGCCTTATCATCGCGCTCTTTCTCTATTAAATGACGATAATAGGCCAATAACTCTTTTTTCTCAGAATTAGTAAAATTACTATTAAATGACATCACTCTACACCTCCTTAAATTTACAATAAAGCCCTGGTATTATGATACTCTACTAATCCATCCATCGGATCACGTAATATCTTCCCGACCTTTATACCATGCTTGCTTAATACAAACGTTACCTCTTCCGAAAACATATAAGCAACGCCTCCCACAAAACTTACAGAGGAATCCAATTGACCATAGCGTAAAACATTACGGCTCACAAAACGTTCAAATTCATTTAAAAGCAAAAAACGAATATCCGGATGTTCTCTATGTCTACTCAAGAATGGAGTTAAAGATGCCAAAAAACGATTGGCCTCAGGCTTACGATAAACATTCTCCAAAACTTGGTCCATGTCAAGATTCATCTCTGTGTAAAAAGCATGACAAAGAGGTTCAGGCAACATTCCTTTTAAAACATCTGAAACTAATAATTTACCTAATACAGCTCCACTGCCTTCATCTCCTAAAATATATCCTAAGGAAGGGACCTGCTGCACGATTTTCTTTCCATCATACAAACAACTCCCCTCGCCAGTACCTAAGATACACACTAAACCACTTTTCGAACCACATAATGCCCTTGCTGCACCTAACAAATCAGACTCTACCTCTATATGCTGAACATTCTGAAAAATAGTGCGTAATACGGTTTTCATGCGCAGACCGGCTTCACCCCGACAACCTGCCCCATAAAAAAAAATACTACCCACGCACTCTCCATCTTCAGAAGAAAAAGAATCTCGTATGATTTCTTGTAAGCGCTCCTGTGACATATGATATGGATTCATACCTTGACCTACAATTGTTTTACCCAAGCTACCATCAACATGCATAAACTGCCACTTAGTCTTAGTTGAGCCACAATCTACTATTAGTATATCATTATATTTCATAAATTATCATTACTTTTACTCATTTGAAATGACATTACCAAAGTCCTTAACCAAGGTCTGCGCGGTATGATGTTTCCAGATGTCCGTCTGCATTTGTTCAAAAGATTTCCACTGAGTCTCGTATTCTGAAGTCACAGAGAAATCATCAGTTCCACCCATTAAAGCTTGTATTACCTCAGCCACTGTTATAGTATTAGCATTTACCGCTGGCATATAAACTTCCGGTTCATTATCTTGTCTAACCACAGCTACCAACAAGCGGGCCTGCAACAGGACTTTTGAGACCTCTCTAACCAAATGTAAAGGCTGTTTCAATTGTCGTGCGACATCAGCAACACTATATGGAAATTGCCGGTCTACGTACCGTTGGCAATAGACCTTCATAACCAGAACGCCTAAAAACGTTTTATGCAAAGGTGTTGCACAAGTTGCCTGCTTACCATCCGTAAAAAGCCTTATATTTTGATCTACGTAACAAAGATTGGCTCCAAACAGACAAATATACCACGAAATCTGACACCATAACATAAACAAAGGTAAAGCTGCAAAAGACCCATATATTGCATTATAACTCGTCACCCACAACTGAAAATGAATATATACATACTGTACAAGCTGAAACGCTATTCCCGCAGGAATACCACCAACCAACGCACTCTTAAAACGTACCTGAGTATTGGGCATAAAAATATAGAAACCCGTGAGAGCCAATACCATCAACAGATAAGGAAACAATTCAACCAAAACGGCATACGTTCGGCCAATGATCACATAATTCTGCAAATCATCCCAAACCGAGGATATAAAAATAGATATACCACCTGTTATGATAGCAAATAAAGGAAAAATAAACAACAAAGCGGTATAATCCGTTATCTTACGAAACAAACTGCGTTCACTATCCAGTTTCCAAATCTGATTAAATGTCTGCTCTATATTTGCAACCAAAGACAATAAAGTATACAACAACAAGCACAAGCCCATTCCAACAAAAACACCACCTTTCGTATGGTTCAAATAAGACAGAACAAAACCAATAATAGTATCAGCTACTGCAGTTTCCCCGGGCAAGGCTTCACGAATTTGCTCTTCTATAAATGTTTCCAATCCAAATCCCTTAGCAATTGCAAACAGGATTGCCAACAATGGAATTGTAGAAAACAACGTAGAATACGTTAATGAAGAGGCCCGCGAAGCCAAATCTAACCGCAGGAAATCACGCACGACCAATATGATTCGACATACTGCTCCGTGAAAACCTCGACTTAGACTTGTCTTCCCCGTATATTGTAATTTCCAAACCTTGTCTTGAAAATATTGCTTTATCCTGAAAACAAATGAATGCTGTTCCATGTCGTCAGCTTTTCTCTATTCTACATACGACTGCAAGATAACCAATTATTTATATCGCGCATTTCCACAAAAATAGTATAAATACGACAAATAATGAAACGTATTTGCACAAAAAGAAAAACTAAAGCACAAAAATCAGCCTCAATACTATCTAAATCGTCAGCATATTATTGTTAATCAACAAAAATTATTTAGCGCTGTTACCACGAATTTTGCATCATCAACGGTCATTGCCGGACTGATTGGTAAACTTAATTCCGTGCGATGCAAATACTCTGTGACTGGATACGTTAGTTTATTCCATTGAGCATAACATTCCTGTAAATGTGGCGGTATCGGATAATGAATTACAGTCTGTATCCCCTGTTTTTCCAAATATTTTTGCAGATCGTTACGACGCTCACTTAAAACAGGAAAGATGTGAAAAACATGACTTTTTCTACATGAAGATAAAGTAGGCAGTTGAAATTTTTGTCTATCAATATGACTCATATAATAATCAGCAATGACACGGCGAAGTTCGTTATCACTATCCAAATGTCGCAATTTTACATCTAATACAGCTGCTTGAATCTCATCCAGTCGGCTGTTACGCCCACAATATTTAAACACATATTTCTGCAACGAACCATAATTCCCCAAACAACGCACGGTCTTCGCTAAATCACCATCATTTGTAGTTATAGCCCCGGCATCACCTAAAGCTCCTAAATTCTTCCCTGGATAAAAGCTATGCCCTGCAGCATGCCCTAAACTACCTGTATGAAGCGTACCATGACAACATCCGTGCGCCTGCGCATTATCCTCAATCAACTTTAACCGATATTGTTTACACAACTCACCGATTTTCTCAGTATAAGCACATTGTCCATATAAATGCACTAATAATATAGCTCGAGTTCTTGGCGTAATTAACGACTCAATTTGCGCATCATCGATCTGATAGTTATCAGACCGGACATCTACAAACTTAGGGACCAAGCCATTCTCTGTTATTGCCAAAATAGAAGCAATAAAAGTATGAGCAGGAACTATCACTTCGTCACCAGTTCTCATCCGCCCCAATTCAATGTATCCACGAAATATCAAATACAATGAATCTAACCCACTTGCACACCCGACACAGAATTTTGTTCCAATATAACTCGCAAAATTCTGCTCAAAACCTTCGGTCATATGACCATGCAGATACCTTCCAGAACTTACAACCTCACTTACTGCATGCTGTATTTCCTCACCATGCAAAGCTGTTACAGCAGCTAGATCCAAAAACGCTTGTGAACACTTTCTTTTCATTTCTGTTTCTTATAACGTAAGAATGCACTATAATCACGAATATAATCCTTTTCGTCATATTTTTCAGAAGCCAACACTAAGCATACCGACCCCGAAGAAAAGTCACTTAGGTCACGCCAAATTCCCGGTGGAATAAGCAATCCCTGAAAAGGCCTGTTAAGTAAAAAAGTCCGCTTGACCTCACCATCATCTACCGTGACAGAAAAACTTCCGCTTGCCGCAACAATCAACTGTTTCAGACGGAAATGAGCATGTGCTCCACGACATGCTCCCCCCGGTACGTCATAAATATAGTAAACACGCTGCACGTCAAACGGAACCGACTTTCCATTTTCCACTACAGTTAAATTACCCTCTTTACGAGGATGCTTACTCAACTCTAATACTGTACAATCAAAGACTCGACTTTCCCTCATGCGTTAGCGCCCATATTTTAAAATGTTCATAATCAAACTCATAATCTTTTTCATCATAATCTGTAGAAGCTAAAATTAAAGCCAACGAATTAGTTGAAAAATTATTCATCTCACGCCAGCACCCGCTGGGGACATATATTCCACAATATGACCGATTCAAAGAATATGTACGTCTTTCAAATCCTGTATCAAGAACGACATCAAAACTTCCTGAAAGAGCTACAACAAACTCTTCATTGTGAAAATAGGCATGCCCTCCACGTTTTTCTCCTCCGGGGACATCATAAATCCAATAAACCCGACGAATAACAAACGGAATCTGATTCATCTGTTCAACAAAAGATAAATTGCCCCGCTTATCCAGGAATTTAGGAAGTTGTATAATTCTCGGCTTTTCTCTCATTCTATTAAGACATTACTTGTAGTTTGTGCAAACTTACGATTTTTTTTACACTCTGTTTTCTCTTTCTATCATTTTCTATATATGTGTCTTTGATAGAACTTATAAGAATATCAGCACAACAATAAAAAGAAAAGAAGCGCAAGGCATGTATTTTTTTACAACCTTGCGCTTCCAGATATAAAGAATACACTTACTTATCAGCTTCCACAGATTGACGAACTATGCCAAGTTCAGAAGAGTCAATAAAATGAGTTATATTCTCAATTTCTTCACTCATTGGTATCTGCTCTTTTATTTTTATAACAGAATCCTGCAGACTGAAATTGCCAGAATAAATTAACCTATAAGCATTTGCAATATGCCGCAATATACGGTCAGTAACATTTTCATGTTTCAGAATAACAGAATTAATTCCATGAAAACCTGCAGGATTACCACCTAAAATAACATAAGGCGGAACGTCTTTCTGAACACGACAACCACTCTGAACCAAACTAAAGATACCTGTACGGACTTTATGCTGGATAACAACCCCTGATGATAAAATCGTGCAAGAATGTATATCACAATCACCCGCAACACTCACATTAATGCCCAATACACAGTGATCATGAATCAAGACATCATGACACACATGTACTTTATCCATCAGGAAGTTCTTATTCCCAATTGACGTCGCTTTTCCTTCATGGTTGCTTCGGGCAATCACCACATTCTCGCGAATAGTGTTGTCGTCACCAATTATCACATAGCTTTTAGTTCCCTTTTCATAATGAAAACTTTGCGGTTCAGCTCCGATCACACAATGAGAATATATCTTATTGTTCTTTCCTATACGCGATCCATTAAGAATACAAGTGTATGGCATCACTACACAACCTTCACCTATTTCTACATCGCCTTCAATATAGGCAAAAGGCATGACAGTAACACTGTCAGCCAATTTTGCCTTAGAATCTACATATGCTAATGGACTAATCATAATATTGTATTTTATGGTTATGGTTTCATTTACTGACTATCACGTCCACCGCCTAGGGCTTGATAAAGACTTACTACTGCTTGCATCTTATCAAAGCGATCTGAAATCAGACTTAACTGCGCTGAAAGCAAAGACTGTTGTGCCGTCAACTTTTCCAAATAAGTAGTCGTATTGCCATGCGAGAACAAATATTCAGTCTGATCATAAGCATCCTGCAAAGCTTCTACCTGTTTTACGCGCTGACATTCCTGATCTATTGCCGTCTGATAAGAAGTCAGTGCATTGCTTACTTCTTCCCCCGCATTCAATAAGGATTGCTCAAAGTTAAGCAATGCTGTCTCCTGCTGAGCTTTAGAGATCTTAAGATTGGCTCGTAACTGGCCTTTTTGAAATAAAGGCTGAACCAAAGACCCTACAGCCTGTACCAAAAAATCTGCAGGGTTTTTAATAATTCCCAAAGCTTGATTAGACCATCCTAATGTTCCATTGATTGTTATATTAGGATAGAAAGCAGAATAAGCTTTATTTGTCTGATAAAAAGCTGCCTGCAAAGACATTTCAGCAGCCTTTACATCCGGACGGTTCTCTAATAACTGTACGGGAACTCCTTGAGACATTGAAGCTGGGAAACTCTGATCTGCAAAAGTTCCGCGATCAATTGGTCCCGGAGATCGGTGTAATAACGTAGATAATGAATTTTCTGTTGAACGAATATTCTGCTCTAAAGTCGGAATAGTGGTCAAGACTTCATAATAAGCCCCCTTACTCTGTGAAACTGCTGCTGCATTAGTAATACCTCCTGCTTGCAACATCAATTCCATAGCTTCAACGTTTTGCTTCCAAATTTCAGAAGTTTCTTTTGTCAACTTAAGCTGTTCATCCAACATGAGCAACGTATAATACATGTTGGCAACAGAAGCTATAATCTGCGTTTGAGTAGCTTGTTGATAAGCTTTAGTCTGCATCAACGATGCCTCAGCCATTCGCTTATCATTTCGTAATGAGCCAAACAAATCTACTTGCCAACTTGCCTGCAATGGTATGGAATATGATTTCGTTGCAGCATTGCCTTCAACCTTCGAAACAGTACCTGTCGGACTAAAAGAAAGTGATGGGAAATAAGCCAGTCTGGAAGTCATTAATCCAGCTTCAGCCTGTTCTACACTTAATGCCGCCGTTCTCATGTCCGTGTTGTTTGCTAAAGCTTCCTCAATTAAACTCTGCAGCTTGGGGTCTGTAAAGACCTCACGCCACGGAGTATTTCCAAAATTAATGGTATCAGTTGCCTGCATAGCCACACCAACACTTGCTGTATCCCGATATAAGCTATCAGTAGGCAAATTGGTTGGCCGCTCATAATTGCTATAAATATGACAACTGGTCAACATCATGGATGATGCAAAAATATAAAATAATTGCTTTTTCATTTTTTCTTATTTATCTCATTACTTTGTATACTGTGCAATATCTGCTTCTGCATCAGTATTATCAATATCATCCCACGTCATTGGTTTGAACTTCTCCTGAACATATTCGAAGATTACAAACAAAGCGGGCACAATAAAGATCTGACATATCATACCTATTAACATACCACCAATAGCCGTCGCTCCCAATGAACGGTTACCATTGGCTCCAACACCGAAGGAGAACATCATTGGCAACAGACCAATGATCATAGCCAACGAAGTCATCAAAATAGGACGCAAACGTGCACCAGCTCCTAACACAGCAGACCAAGTTATACTCATGCCCATCTTACGACGGTCAATTGCAAACTCTACGATCAAAATTGCATTCTTTGCCAACAAACCAATCAACATAATCATAGCAATTTGAACATAAATGTTATTTGAAGCAGCACCCAATATTGGCAAAATGTTATTTAAAGCTCCCATGCCTTGCACAAAGAGGAAACTACCACAAAGTCCAAACGGAACAGAAAGAAGAACTGCTAGAGGCAGGATGTAACTTTCATACTGTGCACTCAACAATAAATAAATGAAGACAAAACACAATACAAAAACAATTGCTGTTGTACTTCCACTACTACTCTGCTCCTCACGTGTAATTCCAGAGAACTCAAAACTGTATCCCTGAGGCAAAGACTGAGCTGCGACTTCCTCAATAGCTTTAATTGCCTGACCTGAAGTATATCCGTCTGCAGGAGAACCGTTCACTTTCATTGAGGTATACATATTAAAACGATTGATGTTGTCTGGCCCATACACACGCTTTAACGTTATAAACTGCGTAATAGGAGCCATCTCATCGCCATTTCTAACCTTGATTTTTTTCAACGATTCAATATTTGTACGGTCTGAAAAATCTGATTGAACCATAACTCGATATAATTTACCGAATCTATTGAAATTCGAAGTATACATACCGCCTAAATATCCTTGTAAAGTCGTCAAAATATCATCCGGACTTAATCCAGCTTTTTTACATTGTGCGACATCAATATCAACCATATATTGCGGGAAACTAGGATTGAAAGATGTTTGCGCACTAGCTATTTCTGGACGCTTCTCCAAATCTGCCAAGAAATTCTTAGCTACTTCGTAAAATTTGTCAAGAGAGCCTCCGGTTCGGTCCTGCAAGTTTAATTCAAATCCATTGGTCACACCATATCCAGAAATCATAGGAGGTGCAAAGAAAAGCACTTGCGCATCTTTAAACAACTCTTTTGAACGCAAATACAGATTTCCGTATACAGCCTGCGAACTCTCTGCCAAAGAACGTTCATCCCAAGGCTTCAACTTACATATAAATGAGCCATAACTAGCACCCTGACCTCCAATAAAACTATACCCGGAAATCATCGTTCGGCTTTCTATTGCAGGGCTTGCAGCTACAAGACTATCAATTTGACTCAATACTGCCTCTGTTCTATCCTGAGAAGTTCCTGGAGGTAAAGTCACAGTACCCATAATCGTTCCCGTATCCTCGTCTGGTACCATACCTGTAGGAGTTACATTCATCAAGAATACTAATAAGACAATACTAACTACCACAGCTCCCCCCGTTAACCATGGACGCTGGATAACTTTCAAGACACGCTTCTTATAACGTTGCAAGACTGAATCATAGAAAGCATTAAACGCCGTATGGAAACGACTTACAAAAGTTGTTTTTTTATGAGCGTTTGGATCATGTGGCTTCAACAACAGAGCACAAAGAGCAGGACTTAACGTCAATGCATTCAATGCAGAAAAACCGATTGCAATTGCCATTGTCAGACCAAATTGGCGATAGAAAGTTCCTGATGTTCCACCCATAAAACTTACAGGTATAAACACGGCCATCATCACCAAAGTAATAGAAACGATAGCACTGCCCAATTCCTCCATAGCATCAATTGATGCCTTCTTAGGTGAGGTATACCCTTGGTCCAACTTAGCATGCACTCCCTCTACAACGACAATAGCATCATCCACTACAATTGCGATAGCTAATACCAATGCACAAAGTGTAAGCAAATTCAAGCTAAATCCTATGATGTACAAAGCAAAGAATGTACCTATCAAGGCAACTGGAATTGCGATCGTTGGAATCAAAGTAGAGCGAAGATCCTGTAAGAAAACATAAACTACAATAAATACCAATATAAATGCCTCGATCAACGTTTTAACAACTTCATGAATTGAAGCAAAAAGGAAATCATTTACATTCTGAGCGATATTAATATTCAATCCGTCAGGCATATCCTTTTTGGATTCCTCCAAAAGTTGCGTAATATTCTCGACAATCGTTGTTGCATTAGAACCTGCAACCTGGAACACAATACAAGTCACGCCAGTGTGGCCGTTTACTTTATTCTTGTACCCGTAAGTTACTCGTCCCAGCTCAACTTTTGCAATATCCTTCAAACGCAAGATATTACCAGAAGGATCAGCTTTAATAACAATGTTTTCAAATTCGCTAACCTCCTGCAAACGACCCTTATAGCGTAAAGTATATTGATAAGTTTGATTTCCTCGTTCTCCAATTGTACCTGGAGCTGCTTCGATGTTCTGCTCATTTAAGGCCTCGGTCACATCCGATGGCATCAAGTGGTATTGAGCCATAACATCAGGCTTTAACCAAATACGCATTGAATAATCTGCACCCATCACCATTGCGTCTCCTACACCAGGCACACGCTGTACCTCAGGAATTACATTGATCTTTGCATAATTCTCAATAAAGGTCTCGGGATACTTATCGCTCTCATCATACACAGAGAATACCATCAACATACTGTTCTGTCGTTTTGAAGTAACGACACCCACCTTTGTAACCTCGGCAGGCAACACACCCTGTGCTTTCGACACACGGTTTTGAACATTAACCGCAGCCATATCAGGATCTGTACCCATTTTAAACGTAATAGTAATCGTTGCCTGACCGGTATTTGTGGCTGTTGAGGTCATGTAATCCATATTTTCAACACCATTTATTTCCTCCTCCAACGGTGCGATAACAGAATTCAATACAGTTTGTGCATTAGCACCAGTATACGTAGTTGAAACCTGAACAGTAGGTGGTGCAATATCCGGATACTGGGTAATTGGCAGTGATACCAATCCTAAAAAACCCAAAATGACTATCAACACGGAAATAACCGTGGATAATACAGGTCTATTTATGAATCTATCTAACTTCATTGTCGTTAAGTTTGATATTTTAAATCACATTACATAGGCATCTTACCCTCTTTAACCTCTTGCTGAGCTTTGCGCTGTTTTTCCGCAGACTGAGCAGGAGTTATAGGTTTAATAACAGTTCCTTCCTTCAGACCAGAAACACCTTCAGTCACGATTTTATCACCGAACTTCAAACCTGAAGTTACTACATAATTCGTACCATCATTCTGGTCAAGTACCTCTATTTGAACCGATTTCACCTTGTTTCCGCTTTCAACAACATAAACAAATTTGCGATCCTGAATTTCAAACACAGCTTTTTGAGGTACAATAATCGCGTTTTTCATATGAATCGGCACTAATACAGAACCTGAGCCACCACTACGCAACACTCGATTAGGATTAGCAAAAGTTGCACGCATACTTACAGAACCAGTTGCTTCATCAATCACACCTCCCAAAGTAGATACCTTTCCTTTTAGTTCATAAAGACTGCCATCACTCAACTGCAATTGTATTTCCGGCAACTCTGATATGGCCTTTGTTGTTCCACCTTTTTCACGTGTCATTTCCAAGACTTGCTTTTCTGTCATTGAGAAATAAACATACATATTAGAAATATTAGATACCGTCGTAAGGGCCTCGGCAGAAGATGAACTAACCAAACTTCCAACACGATAAGGAATCAGTCCGATTACACCATCAGCAGGACTCTTTATTGTACAATAAGACAAATTATCTCTTGCCTGAATCAATTGAGCCTTTGCTGCTGCAAACTGAGCCTTTAAACTTGCCAATTCGTTTTGTGCAACTTTCAAATCATAATCACTAATAATCTTTTTTTCATTCAACAGTTTTTTGTTCTGTACTGTCAAAACCTGACTATTTATATTTGCAGATAATTGACGGACATTAGCCTCTGCAGAACGAACAGCTTCACGATACTGCACATCGTCAATAGTAAACAACACCTGTCCCTTCTTAACAAAAGCTCCTTCATCAACTAGCATTTTCGTTATAAATCCGGAAATTTTCGGTCTTACCTCTATGTCCTGCATACCCTTAATAGTTGCTGGATAAGAAACATTTAAATCAGATTCGGAAGCCTTTACGGTCTCAACCGCATACTCACTATCTGCTTCAGGCATTTGGTTTTTCTTTCCACAGCCAACTAAAGCCAGACATAGCATCAGATAAACAATTTTACTCTTCATCTTCATTACTTTAATTTATGTATTTGTTATATTTATTATATATCTCTAATATACACACTCGTATTTAATACAATACCTCGGCTGCAAAGTTACGGCAAAAAAAACTAAAAACAAAGAAAAAGTTTTCCCAATAAACATGAACTTAGCAAACCTTAACGACTTTAAGCATCCAAAAGCTATAATAAATATTTTTTTACTCACTGAAGCATATACAAATTCTGTATTATAACCCACGTTGCTCATGAACCCACTTATCGATCATTTTTCGAGCAATGCTGTCTTCTTTAGGTAAATCTGGCAAATTATTCCATTTAAACCATCCCCCCTTGCTTAACTCCGAATATTGCAAATTCAAATTACCTCTTACATATTGAGCTCGAAAAGCTGCCATCAAAGCACTTGGAAATGGCCATGCTTGACTACCTACATACTGCAAATGATCAATTTCCAATGATGTTTCTTCTAAGACTTCACGAATGACGCATTGCTCCAAATTTTCCCCGGTCTCAACAAAACCTGAAACTAAGCCATAATAATTGCCTTTAAACTTTCTGCTTTGAACCAGCAACACTTCATCATTATGAGATATTAAAACAATAATAGCTATTGCCAATGACGGCCAAATCTCCTTTCCACAACAGGTGCATCTTTTACTTATAGTAGTGTGAAACTTCATTGGACTTCCACAAGCCCCACAATACTGAGTATTCTTATCCCAATAAAGAATTTCTCGTGCCTTTCCTGCAATGGAATAAAAAACATATGGCAAAACATTGAAACTTTGACGTAATGGATAGAATACGTATCCTTCAGGAGCATCGGACATATCCACGGATACAGCTACACAATCATGATTCGCTATCTTCGCTATCGGATGTATTCGATTCCATGGTTCCACATTTACAGGAGCATCGCTCCCTTTGGGAATTTCACATTGACAAGAATCCGTAACCTTCAATAAGATCTCATCTTGACAAAAAATAAACCAATAACAAGACGCCGTTGATGGTTTAAAACCATCAGCGGCGTCGTATATCACATATTTATTCTTTAGCATTACACTTTTCGTAAACAATAGTACACTTTCTGTGACTTTTAGCTCAATTTAAATGTAAAGATTCTGCGACAGCTGCTATTTTCTTAACAGCGGCCTCATGTACTTTATCAATTAACTCCTTTTGAATTAATTCGCCACGAACTTCTATATAGAACTTTATTTTAGGCTCTGTTCCTGAAGGACGCACACTGACCTTCGTACCATCTACTGTATACCACTGCAAAACATTACTCGTCTGTGGCATATCAAGCGACTTTTGATTTCCCTCAGCATCAAATTCTGTCAAGCTGTTATAATCCTTAAAGCAAATTACGGGAGAACCTCCAATCTCCTTGGGGGGATCTTTCCGGAAGGAATCCATCATTGCTTTAATTTCATCAGCTCCTGTCTTGCCAGGTTTAACTACATTTATCGTTTTATTCAGTGCATATCCATACTCCATATAGACATCAAGAAGAACATCGTATAAAGTTTTTCCCTGATCCTTTGCCCAAGCGCAAATCTCTGCAAGCAATGCACACGCAGAAACAGCATCCTTGTCACGCACAAAATCTTCAGCTAAAAAGCCGTAGCTCTCCTCTCCTCCACCAATATACTGTTTTTTTCCTTCATTCAAACGAATCTGACGTGCAATCCACTTAAATCCTGTATATACATCATACATTTCAATTGCATTCTTTTCAGCAATAGCGCGAATCAATTCTGTTGTGACGATTGTTTTAACGATAAACTCATTTCCCGTCATCTTTCCTTGCGCTTTTCTATTACTTATAATATAGTAAAGAAAAATCATACACGTCTGATTTCCGTCAATCAAGACCCACTCTCCCTTACTATTTTTGCATGCCATGCCGACTCGATCTGCATCAGGATCACTAGCCATTACAATATCGGCATCTATCTGCTTAGCTAAATCCAAAGCCATTGTTAATGCTTCAGAATTTTCGGGATTGGGACTTACGACTGTCGAGAAATTACCATCCTTTACCATTTGTTGAGGCACACAATGCACATTTTCAAATCCCCACATCTTCAATGCGTCAGGAATCAACATCATACCAGTTCCATGTAAAGGTGTATACACGATCTTCAGATCTTTATGACGACTTATACATGCTGGATCTATTGATAATTTCTTAACTTCGCGCAAATATGCTTCATCAATATCTTTTCCGATTGTCTGAATCAAGCTTGCGTTACCTTCAAACTTAATATCCTCAATACGGACTTTCTTAACTTCATCTATTATTCCCTGATCATGCGGAGCCAAGACCTGAGCTCCATCATCCCAATAAGCTTTATAGCCATTATATTCTTTAGGATTATGAGAGGCCGTAAGAATGATTCCGCTCTGACAATGTAAATATCTTATTGCAAAAGACATTTCAGGCGTGGGTCTCATGTCATCAAAAAGATATACCTTTATTCCATTGGCAGAAAATATTTGCGCTGCAGTCTCTGCAAACAATCGGCTATTGTTTCTACAATCATGACCAATTACGACTGAGATTTCCTTGAGATCAGTAAAACACTTATTCAAATAATTAGAAAGCCCTTGAGTCGCTGCCCCCATTGTATAAACATTCATACGATTGGTGCCCGGTCCCATAATGCCGCGCAATCCTCCCGTTCCAAATTCCAATGTTCGGTAAAAGGCATCAATCAATTCTGTTTTATCATCACTTTCCAACATCTGCTTTACTGCTTCTCGCGTTTGTTCATCATAAAGTGATGAAGTTGCCCACTGCTTTGCAGTGTTTTCACATTGTGTAATAAGTTCCTTATTATCCATAATTTACGATTTAATCTACAACCCAAAAACGCGCCATGCACATCTTCAGGAAATTAGACATAGTGTACAGATTTGTATGCAAAGATAATGCAATCAAGGCAGAAAATTTACTCAAACAAAACTTTTTTTCGGGAAAAAAGTCTATGCTGCCCCAAACTAAAACCGGATTATGTATATTTGCAAAATAATAAGACAGGAACAATGACAAATCCATCCGACAAAACAGAAAAGACCATTCTCGGAATTGACCCAGGAACAAACCTTTTAGGATACGGCATATTAAGGACCAAACATAACAAAGCAGAAATTATTGCTATGGGCGTAATTGATATGCGAAAATGTACCAACACCTACCTGAAATTAGGAAGGATATACGAACGAATTAACAATATTATTTCATCTTTTCTTCCTGATGAATTAGCTATAGAGGCTCCTTTCTATGGTAAAAATGTCCAAAGTATGCTTAAATTAGGCCGTGCACAAGGCGTTGTCATTGCAGCAGCTATTGGCCATGATATTCCTGTACACGAATACGCACCTCTAAAAATCAAACAAGCAATAACCGGAAACGGACAAGCCAGCAAAGAACAAGTAGCAGGCATTCTAAAACAACTACTGAAGATTGCCGATAAAGATATGCTACCTTACCTTGATGCGACAGATGCCGTTGCAGCCGCATACTGCCATTATTTACAGCAAATTCCCAATCGTTTTATTTCCAAAACACCATCAACGTGGAATGCTTTTATACAGCAACACGCTAATCGTATACACGCTACGACTAAAAAATCACCGATAAATAATAAAATAACCTCCATCACCCGCAAAACATGCATCAACGAAAAATAATCTCACTCATAAATGCGAATAACATCCAGACAGAACTTCAAATGACCCATAACATAAATCTGGAAATTTTCGCAGAAGAGCAAATTGCAATTATTGGTCCTAATGGTTCTGGCAAATCATTATTAATAAACATGATCTTAGGTACAAGGCCATTGACCGGTAATATTTATTACGACTTCGGAACAAATTCATCACCTCGTATTTCTGACAATATCCGACTTATTACATTTAAAGATGTATACGGGAACTCATATACCCCAACCTATTATCAACAACGATGGAATCAAGGCGATTCTGAATCCTACCCTCTAATCTCTGAAATTTTAGATACAACTCCGAAATACTCAAATGAAAACTTATACAAGGCACTCCACATTTATGAATTATACAATAAACGCATCATTGAATTATCCAGTGGAGAATTAAGAAGATTTCAAATAGCACAAGCACTAAAGAATAACCCAAAAATTTTGATTCTAGATAATCCCCTTATTGGTCTAGATAAAGCGTCTCGTCTTATGATTACTCAGATACTAGAATCATTACAACACGAAATGCAACTTATTATTGTAACGACACGTTATGAAGACATTCCAAAATTTGTTACACATGTAGTAGAAGTAAACAACAAAACCACCTATCCTAAGATTGCATACTCAGATTATATAAAAACATACAAAAAACCAATACCTCAATCAAAAGTTCCAATTGTCTTCCCCCGATCTTATCATGATATTAATGCCCAACAAATAAATGACAACATAATAGCTCTAAAAGATGTATCCATAAAATATGGACAAAAGACTATACTCGACCATATTAATTGGGAAGTAAAAAAAGGAGAACATTGGGCGCTCAGTGGTGTGAACGGAGCCGGAAAGTCAACTCTATTGTCTCTTATTAATGCAGATAATCCACAAGCATATTCATGTGATATCACACTTTTTGGGAAAAAACGCGGCACAGGAGAAAGTATCTGGGATATAAAAAAGAGAATAGGCTATCTTTCCCCAGAAATGTTTAGATGTTTCAATAAAAACCTAACAGCAAAAGAAATCATTGCCAATAGTTTACTAAACGCAAAAGGATTCTTTAAGAAACCATCCCCCAAACAATTAGAAGAAAGTCTCATTTGGATGCAGATTCTAAATATTGCTCACTTAGCAGAAAGAAAATACCCCACCTTATCAAGTGGAGAACAGCGCCTTGTCCTTCTAGCTCGTGCCTTTGTAAAAAGTCCAGAATTATTAATTCTAGATGAACCCTTTCACGGACTTGACAATAATAACATTTCACGGCTAAAGCACATAATCAACCAATACTGCAAACAAAACGACTGTAGCTTAATTCTAGTATCGCATTACACAGAAGACTATCCATCATGCATTGATCATGAAATGCATCTACAAAAACAAGCATAAACATGACATTTCTTACTCACGAGGAACAGCAAAATGACAAATTGTCATTTCATTTATCAATAAACGAACAAAAAAATGCGGCAAATGGAATTAAACACATAAATTTATATTAAAAAATATGCAGCTGCGATATCACTAAACCATATGGCATAATCGTTGCATTTTATAGAGTGAAAATGATTCATAAAACAAACAATAACAACTCTAAAAATACAATATTATGATACCGACAAGAAAAAACAATCCCAATTGGTTACCCAACATTTTTAATGATTTCTTTGATAACGACTGGATGGTAAAAGCTAATGCAACCGCCCCTTCCATCAACGTCATAGAAAGTGACACAGATTATCAAGTAGAAGTAGCTGCTCCAGGCATGACAAAAGAGGATTTCAACATCCATCTAAATGAAAACAGTAATCTGGTAATCTCAATGGAAAAAAGACAGACAAACGAAGACGATAATCAAAATAAGCGCTATTTAAGACGCGAATTTTCTTACTCTAAATTTGAGCAAGCATTAATCTTACCAGATAATGTTGTAAAAGAAAAAATAAAAGCAAATGTTTCCAACGGAGTTCTAACCATTACTATTCCCAAACAAACTCCTGAAGAAAGAATAAAAGTCAATAGGGTTATTGAGATTCAATAAAATATTTATGGCCATCAACAAAAAAGCCGGACCTTTCATTAGGCTCCGACTTTTTTTGTTCTGTACTATCCTAAAATTATATGCAAAAAGAAACCATACATTCTTAAAGGAAGTCCAATAATCGCAATCTCATTCTTTTTTATGGCATAGCTCCTCAATATCAACCTCAACAGACACTGGATACAACCGATATGGATCCGAAAATAGTGTACAACTATTTATTAAAGAATGAAGATTGGCTTTCAACTTCCCATTATAAACAACTTTGTCATTAAGAATAATTCTTACCGGTTTTTCTAAATTCACTAAATTATCAGATAAATAAAGGATCAGTTTTCCCAATTGAGCTTTTTGATAAGACTTATTGAATTTTAAAGGAATGCCCCATATCGAATCCATCTCAGAAGTTTGATAGGTTACGACATCTACAGACAAGTACACTGTATTATGCTCAATCTTCATTATGTACCGAGTTCTTGATCCCAGACTTGTATCAGAACGCTCTACAATCTGCAAATTATAAAATCCGTCACGATACCTTCCATCCATATCAAAATTTTCCCAAACAAAAAATTTAGGATATGGATTACGTTCAAATTCCTTCAACCAAGGTGTGGTTGGACTATAATCTATACCATGTCCTGCTCCCGGAATCAACTCTATTCTATGTACAAATCCTTCGTTGTACACTTTTTCCAAACTGTCAAAAGCTTCATGGGTATACGTAGTAAGTCGATTCCTATAAAAGCCATCATCTTTACTACCAGTCAACAATGAAAAACCTATATTCCCACAATTTTCCACAGGCGCATTTATCAATGGTTCTCCCCCTGCCATTGGACCTGCTGCTGCCCAATAATCTGCATAATAAGAAGCTAAACGCTGACTTCCATATCCTCCCTCAGATATGCCAAAAACATAAAGTCGATTAGGGTCAATCTTCCCGGACATCATTGTCTGTCGCAATAATTTTTCCCAAATGTACTGTTTTCCACGTTGCCACCAACGATAATATTCTCCTTCATTAGGTATTCTTGGAATAAAGTAAACTGAAGGTGCATCATCAAATCTTTGACAAAGTTTCAAACCAGTTGCCCATTCTTGAGCCTTAGGACCTGAACCATGCAAATAAAGAAACAGCGGCCATTTTTTTTCTGCAATGTCACCTTTTGTTCCCACATAAGAAGTCATTCTGGCATGCAGTTCTAAACTATCAGGAATTAACCAAGAAATCGTATCAGACTTTTCTAATGGCCGTATACATTCAAACAGATTATTTTCTTCAGCCGTATTCACCTCCGTCCACAACTTCCATACTTCATTCCTGTACTTTTGAATATTTGAATATCCCAATGTGCAATCAGGTACTATCGGCCGTAAACTTCCATTCCTTAAAGCCTCAAAATACGCTTTAATTTGGGCTCTCTTCTTGTTTGAAATACCATCATTCCGAGCAATAACATTATTTATCGAAAAAACGATCAAAAAGAAAAAAAACGCGATTCTATACATCTCTTTGATTTTTAATAATATTGTGTTCGCATTAAGCAAAAAGCTCCGGACCTAAGACCGGAGCTCTAACATTTAAACCTTTGCTATTTACAGTTTTTCAGAAAAATCCAATTCCATTTCCACAATTTCTGCAATATCATTTTCATCAAAATGCCCAACTCCTTCTTGTTCAGCTTCTTTTTGAACGTATGCAGAAACCTCCATGATATCTATATCTACAAAATCAGTGTTTAGATTGGCAAAGGTATCATGCTCAACATAATACTCTGCTATTTTATCTAAAATAAATTGTAAAACGGATTCTGTAAACACAGCTTTCAAGCGGTCTGGTATTTGTTGTCGTATACTATGGATAATTTTCATATCATCCAAAGCATCCTGCCGCAATTCTTCATCAAAACTTGCCATAATTCTTTAAACCTTACAACAGAGCGCTAGCCTTTTCAACCAATGCATTTTTGGGTAAAGCCCCTACTGTTCGATCGACCTCTTTGCCATCTTTAATGAAAACGACGGTTGGAATATTGCGAACACCATACATAGCAGCAAGTTCTTCATTATCATCAACATCACACTTGCATACATTTATTTTCCCTGCAAATTCCTCAGCAATCTCATCAATAATTGGTGCAAGTTTCTTGCAGGGCCCACACCAAGTTGCAGAAAAATCAATTATCATCGGTGTACCCTCTGCTACCAATTTATCATAAACTTCTTTAGAAATCATCTGTGCCATAATATTATTTTTACTTATTAATGAATAAATTATTCGCAAATATACTAATTTATTTTGTACTCAAAAGCAGAATGCGCATCAAAGAAATCAAGTATTGATTTTTTTACTTCAACCTCCCCCAAACTAGACTTCATCAATACATACATATGTTCATCAGAATCTACTATTTTAAAATAAACCTCTACATTTCCTGTATTTTCTCTCATCATAACTGCTAACTCCTCTGTCGTCTGTGAATTTAATTTATCCGGATACACAGTTACGGTAAGTTTGTTTATAAGTTTATCCTTAATTTCTGATAACAAATCTATCCCTGCAATTTTAAGTTCAAGTAAATCTTCACGGTAAGGTCTATTTTGCACCTTTGCCCGAATATAAAGAATATTTCCCTCTAAGAAGTAGTTTTTCCACTCTATCATATCGCGACCAAATAAGACAAATTCATATGACCCTGTATAATCCTCAATTACCACTCGTCCATACGGATTTCCCTTTTTGGTCCGTCCTTCCTTATAACCAGACACAATTCCTCCTATAGTAAGTTCCCGATCCACCAGATTTTCCAAATCCTCCAATTCTTCAATTTTGGTATTGCAGATATCATGCAATATCACATAATATTCATCCAAAGGATGTGCTGTCAAATAAATTCCTACATATTCCCTTTCTTTATTCAAACGCAAAAGTTCTCCCCATTCTTGATAATCAGTAGGTGCCTCTGGTTTTTTTATTTCAACAGCCTCACTTGAACCAAATAAAGAATTTTGAGCCAAAGCCTTGTCCTGCTGATATTTTATGCCATATCGTATCAAAGTGCCTACAAAAGTTTCTCCATTATCATTTTCAGCGAAAAACTGATCTCGTGAAATCGTTTCAAAACTATCAAATGCCCCTGAATAAATCAGACTTTCGATAGCTTTCCTATTACATTGTGTATAATTAATCCTTTCAAAGAAATCATATACAGATTTGTACAAACCATTTTTTTCACGCTCTTCGACAATAGCTTCTACCGCAGCTTCTCCAACACCTTTTACGGCTGCCATTCCGAAACGAATATCTCCTTTACGATTGACACTAAACTTTAAGCGACTTTCATTCACATCAGGACAAAGTGTACGGATACCCATTGATTTACACTCATCCATCAGTTTGGTGATTTCACTAATATTGGTTTTATTACGTGTCATGTTTCCCGCCATATATTGCGACGGAAAATTTGCTTTTAAGTAAGCCGTTTGATAAGCTACCCAAGAATAACAGGTTGCATGACTTTTGTTAAACGCATACGACGCGAACTTTCGCCAATCTTCCCATATCTTCTCCAAAATTTTAGGATCATAACCATTAGCCTTACCACCTTCAATAAATTTAGGATACATGTGATTCAGCTTCTCTATCAATTTCTTACCCATTGCCTTGCGCAATGTATCACTTTCGCCGCGTGTAAAATTGGCAATAACTCTTGAAAGCAACATCACTTGCTCCTGATATACCGTTATTCCATAGGTATCTTTCAAATACTTTTCCATACACGGCAGATCATATTCAATGGGTTCTTTTCCATGTTTACGCGCAATAAAACTCGGAATGTAATCCATTGGTCCCGGGCGGTATAATGCATTCATTGCAATCAAATCTTCAAAAGTTGACGGTTGCAATTGCCGTAAATATTTCTGCATACCAGGAGACTCAAATTGAAACGTTCCTACCGTACGACCATCACAATATAACTGATAAGTTGCAGGATCATCTATACTGATATTGTCAATATCAATTTCGATACCTATACTTTGTCTAATATTCTCAACTGCCTCTTTTATAATGGAAAGGGTTTTCAATCCCAAAAAATCCATTTTAATTAACCCGGTCTCTTCTATGACGCGACCGTCATATTGTGTACAAAGTAATTTTTCCTTGGTATCCTTATCTTCTGCCGTTGATACGGGCACCCAATCTGATACATCATCACGACATATAATTGTACCACAAGCGTGTACACCCGTATTGCGGATATTACCTTCCAGCATTTTGGCGAACTTAATGGTATCTGCCAACACCTTATTACTTGAAGCCTCTGCCTCCTGCAATTCCTTTGAAATGGAAATCACATTGGGAAGATTCATTTTCAAAGTCTTTCCATCAGGACCTTCAGGCATTCTATCTGGAACTAATTTGCATAAACGGTTACTTTCCTCCAGAGGCAATTTCTGAACACGGGCCACATCTTTCAATGCTAACTTTGTAGCCATCTTACCATAAGTAATAATATGAGCAACTTTCTCTGCACCATATTTTTGTGTTACCCAATTTAAAACTCTACCACGCCCGTCATCATCAAAATCCACATCTATATCAGGTAAAGAGATACGGTCTGGGTTCAAAAAACGTTCAAACAGCAAATCATATTTAATAGGATCTATTTGCGTAATTCCCAAACAATAAGCTACAACTGACCCCGCAGCCGACCCACGACCAGGACCGACTGACACCCCTAAATCATTACGAGCCGCATTTATATAATCCTGAACTATCAAGAAATACCCCGGAAATCCCATTGTTTTCATGATGTATAGTTCAAAATTTATTCGTTCGGTCACCTCCTCAGAAAGTTCTTCACCATACCGCCGATGAGCACCCTCATAAGCTAATTTGGACAGGTAGTCGGCCTCCAACTTAATTCTATATAACTTTTCATAACCGCCTAGATGTTCAATTTTCTTTTTACCAGCTTCTTCATCAATCACCACATTTCCATGCTCATCGCGAGTAAATTCTTCATAGAGATCCTGTTCCGTATACTTTTCCCTATACATTTCTTCCGTACCGAAATCCTCTGGAATTGCAAAATTAGGCATAATGGGGGCATGATCAATGCTATATACCTCAATCTTATCCAAAATCTCGCATGTATTCTCCAAAGCTTCTGGTATATCCTCAAAAACATGATTCATCTCAGCTTGAGTTTTAAACCATTCCTGCTTGGTATATAACATACGTTTAGGATCATCCAAATCACGGCCTGTTGACAAACAAATCAAACGATCATGAGCCTCAGCATTCTCTTCATTTACAAAATGACTATCATTTGAGCACATCAATTTGATCTGATGTTTATGCGCTAATTCCACCAGTTGTCTGTTTACTTTTTGCTGTAGAGGAAACGTTTCACGATTCGCACGCTGGTTAGGATCCTTAACCTCATGACGTTGTAATTCCAAATAATAATCATCGCCAAAACACTTTTTGAACCACAATACAGCTTCCTCTGCGGCTTCCAAATTACCGGACAGAATCTTTTGTGGAACCTCTCCGCCTATACAAGCAGAACAAACAATTAGTCCCTCGCGATATTTTTCCAATTCCGCATGATCTGTTCTTGGACGCATATAAAATCCATCAACCCAAGCGTGCGACACCAACTTAATGAGGTTATGATATCCTTTCTCATTTTTTGCCAATACAATTAAGTGCCATCCAGACTGGTCCTCCTTGCATTCCTTAGTACGCATTCCGCGACGAGCCACATACATTTCACAACCAAAAATAGGTTTAAATTCTGCTTCGCGCTTTTTGGTAGCAATCTGCTGCTCCAAAGCCTTTTGGGCCTCCTCACGTGTAGCATATTCGCCAAAATCTTCTGCTGTGTCCAAGGCTAACAGTTTCTCTTGCAAATCCTTTAAGGCAGACTGTGCAGATTTTCGTTTTGATTTAACATAGTTGTAAAACTCCTTGATACCCATCATGTTACCATGATCTGTAACGGCCATACCTCGCATTCCATCTTTCAGAGCCTTTTCTACCAAATTTGGAATAGACGCCTGACCGTCAAGTATGGAATATTGAGTATGCACGTGCAGATGAACAAAGTCTTTCATATCGCGCTCTTTTATTTTTCTAAACCTAAACTTACTTCATAAGTATGCAAAATTACACAAAATCAGCGGATTTCCCTTACCTATTTCAGTATTATAAACCAAGATAATACCAAACAAGCACATCTTGACTAACAATCTTTCTGGGCCTTCCATCTGCAAGAAACCAACATCCAAATCTTCCTTGATATCTTCCGTCTTCCTTTATTAAGGAACATATACACCAATCCATTTAGCACATTACTTTGTAGTCTCCTTCGATATATAATTATTAATTTCCGCCTCTGTCTCATATTTTTCACGTTCGCCATTCAACCTCTCCGATATCTGTAACAAATCGGACTCAAGTGATACGAAACAAATGACGATAAAGCCCCTTTTTTCATATTCAGAATTGTTCGTCATTCATAGAATTTAGCAAATGTAATATAATAATCTATCTTAGAATTAGGCAATGTAAATGGCAGGAAATTACCGAAATAAACAGTGGGACAACCAGTTTCTCCTTCTACACTCGCAATACCTAATTTATTCATTACATGTGCAAAAGACGATGCACCAGAATAAGTCTTATTATTTACAAGCACAATTATTTTTCCTCGATATAGATTAGCTTCTTTCCTATTATCTTCAATAAGAGATTCTTTTACGACAAAAAGTTCTCCATCCGGTATATTACAAATTTGACTATATATTTCCGGATGCCTTTCTTTATTATAAGCCTTAGAATATGTACTAACCTTTATCTGACTTTTGGAATAGAGTACATACTCTGGATGTGGAAAATATGAAATCAATCTTTCCACACACTGGCTTGAACCACCTGTGTTATTACGCATATCAATTATTATCTCAGGTATTTTTCTATAATTTATTTCCTTAAAGACAGAATCACAGAACTCTTTCAACGCTTTTTCATTATACACATTACGAATAATGAGAGTTGCCTGCGTATAATCTGAAGAAAACTTGTAACTAAAACTTTCAGGTTTATTTTTAGATAGCCTTTCCCTTCTAACCTTCATTGCCATACTTTGTGGCACTCCTTCCAAATGCTTCTTCTCTATTGTATTACCATGTTTTACCATAAACACATATGAATCATCCCATCTGTACATATGCCAAAACAAGAGGGACAAATAAGTATTTACTGCAGCTTCTTTAATTCCGTTATCTTTTTCTGATCCCCAAAGATCATATGCCTTTTTTAGTATATCTTTTGAGTCAACACCATTGATACTGAAAATGGTATCTCCTTCGTTGAATCCTGAATTCATCACTATTGGATAATCTACAACAAAGACATTTTCGACCGCTTTTATACGCAATGGCATGGTTTTGCCATCTTTCTTTACATAAGAAAGAAAATCTGAAGTAATAGGAGGTAACATCATACTATGACCATCTTTTATATTTGCTATAAAAGGAGCAATTTTAAAATAAAAGTCCGATATTCTTATAGAATCAGTCATAGAAGCCTTAATCTTCATTTTATTGTTCTCATATTCTTTTTTCGACTGATACAAATAAAGATCAGGATGTACACTTTCCAACTTTGAGCATAAATCATCAAAATCAGAAATTTGTTGGGCTGGACTTAATTTTTGCCCAAAGGCAGTACTGCACAGAAATAGAACGAGCACGGCATATATTATGATTTTATTTTTCATATAATCACCAACTTTAATGTAGGCACAAAATTCTTCATATAAAGATTTGAATAATTCCATTGTTCAACTCTCATTGAATGACTTAAATCCCTACTTTTATTTAATTGCCCTAAAATAGTAAGAAAAATACATTTAAAATAATTTGGCTTACTCTTTTTATACTCTACAGAAGAATTCGCACTCCGAAGTTATCCTCCTCTAATGAAGTACAATCCCAAAAGCCAAATGGAAAATTTCCATTCGGCTTTTTGATTATTCTTAAGAAAAACAGAAATTACGACTGCTTAGAATAACGCACCATAGCATATGTCCTACGCAAGGCAATGCAAGTAAAAAATAGTGCACACACCGAACCAATCAAAAAAGCAGTTCCTGTAGAGGTCAAGATATTTCCCAATCCCACAAGTGGAGAAATGATACCGCCAAAAGCAAATCCCGAAGCTCCAAGCAAGGCAGATGCAACACCGGCATTGGCTCGCTCACAATTCATAGCCAATGTATTTGACGCTGTAAAAGTTAGGCCCAACATAAAGAGCAAAACCACCAATAACGACTCATATATCCAAAAGTTGCGATCTAGACAGAGCGCTATAAAGAGCACCGTAGAAACAACCGTCATACCAATGCAGCCTCGCAATACGGCAATCTCAGGATGCGAAAAATGTACCGTCATAGCCGAAGCCAACACCATGGATACAGCATTGATGCCAAAACACAAACTGAACATCATGGGCGAAAATCCATAATGTTGCTGCATGATAAAGGAGGCTGAAGATATATTAGCAAACAAAACAACCTGGCTGAAGGCATACAACAAAACATAACATACGAAGCGCTGATTATGAATAACCTCTGAAAATCCAAGATAAACGCCCTTCCAACTGGCATGCTGACGGCGGGAAGCCGGAAGCGATTCACGCAAATTCAGGCTACCCAATAAGAGGAAAAACCTAAAGCGAACAATACCCAGAATATTCCTTACCAACCTACACTGTCGGTCATACTGCCTCCGACAATTGGAGCAGCCACCGGAGCCACACCTTTAATGAATACGAAATGACAAAACCTTCGGCACCGATCATTCCCTGTAACAATTAGATGAAAGTTTTTTAGCAAGAAAAAAAAACCTAATGAATTACAATGATAAATTCTTGCATACAACAAAGTAAATTTTCCTTAGCAAAATAGGAATAGTAATCTGATATACGAGCTACTGTAATAAAACTCTAATCTTTATCTAAGACCTCGCTTTTTAAAATCAAAGTAAATTTTCTGGCGCCAATATCTGACAAATGATCTGAATCATAAAAATCATCTTCCACAAATCGTTTGTCCTTTAAATAATCATAATACTTGACTTCAGGAATTTTACGGATGACCTCATACATTTTATTCAATTGCCTTTTATCAAGATTATCATAATAAGTATGCCATGCAGGTGTAGTAATAAGAATTAATTTAATATTCCTCAATTTGCAATAGGATACAATTTTATCAAGATAAAAACAATTTTCTTCCAAATAACTCCAATCTTCCGCAGTATGCTTTTTTACAACAGCCATAGAATTCGCATTATCAATGTCCCGAATCTTATTGGCTAATGAATATCCCATCCCCCAACCTAAACTGTCGCATTTTATATTGCTTCTTCCTAATAACCAATTTCTCAGTTTTCCAAAATAGACCGATAAATGAAACATTTCTGCACTGTATTTAGAAAAACCGAGATGATAAGGACAATCCATATAAATTTTATAATACAATTCATAATACCATTCATCGCCATCTTCAAAACTTTTGTCGAATAGCGTAAAATATGAAATAGGGAGAATAACAGTTTTCAGATTGGGACAAAGATTGCCATACTTCTCCAACATAAAATAATCATATTTCGGATTTTGAGAAACATTAGCCAGATTATACAGTGAATCAACATATTCTGGACGTACCCCGTAATACGTATGCGAACTTCCCAATATGATGGAATTAATGTTTTGTGAGTGTTCCATCATCCATTTATTTTTTACCTTATACGGATTTGACATGGTTCTTACCAAAAATTCACCCAATATTAGGGTTGTAATAATGGTACAACACAATAATGTCGACAATAACAAAAACTTCTTCATTCTTTAGAATTGAAAATAAATAAACGTCTCCGACTCCCCCTTTAATGCTAAGATTGCAAAAACCAAAACATAATAAAGAGAAAATCTGACAAGTCTGTACTTCCATATTCCTCGTTCCGTTATTTGCAAGCCATGTTGTTTATCACGTTGCAACCATTCAACAATCAATAGCACAGAAATGTATAATAAGACTTTCCTTCCGTAAGGAACAGAGGCTATATGAAACTCTGTAACCATTCTGAATATATAATCCCAAGCTTGCGTAATGTTTTCCGCACGGAATATAATCCATCCAATAACCACCAGGAAAAAAGTAATTGCCATTTGAATAAATTCCTTAATTGACGGCAACAAATTTCTGTTTGCCACAATATTGGTATGCTTACGATTCTGTCCGAAAAGCATTAACGGGAAAAACAATAAAGCATGATAAAGACCCCATATTACAAAAGTCCAGTTTGCACCATGCCACAACCCGCTTACAAGAAAAATAATCATCGTATTGCGCATCACCTTCCATTTGGCACAACGACTACCCCCTAATGGTATATAAACATAGTCGCGAAACCATGTAGTAAGTGAAATATGCCATTTTCGCCAAAATTCAGCTATGTCACGCGAAAAATAAGGAAAGCTGAAATTTCGCATCAGATTGATGCCAAAAAGACGAGCTGTACCTATAGCAATGTCTGAATAGCCCGAAAAATCACCATAAATTTGAAACGCAAATAAAATTGCGCCCCACAATAAAGTTATCCCGTCCTGATTGGCATAATCATTCCATATATCATTAACAATAAGGGCGCAATTGTCTGCCACAACCATTTTTTTGAAAAAGCCCCATAAAATCTGCCGACAACCATCTACAGCTTTTGCATAATTAAAATTACGGGGAACATAAAATTGTGGCAATAGGTTGACACCACGCTCTATAGGTCCTGCTACAAGCTGTGGAAAAAAGCTGATATATGCAAAAAAGGCAACAATATCCTTACAGGCAGGCATCTTTTTCTGATATACATCAATACTATAACTTAATGCCTGGAAAGTGTAGAAGCTAATTCCTACGGGGAGCACCAGATTGAGTGTCCATGTGCATTCTACGTTACATCCGACGGAATGTAGTAATGCAATGAAACTATCAATAAAAAAATTATAGTACTTGAATACACACAGTATGAAAAGATTAATCAAGATATTCGCATAAAGGGCAATTTTACCTCTTCCGGCTTTGATATTATTTAATTTTTCTGTCAGAATTCCACTGAAAAAACTACACAAGGTAGTGAATGCTATCAAATACAAAAATGAAGTCTCCCACCATCCGTAAAAGATATAACTGACAATAACAAGGAATAAATTCTGTATTTTCAAATGCTTGAATACAAGCCAATATAATAAAAATACGACAGGCAAGTATATCAAAAATTCGAATGAATTGAATAACATAATATGAACTTTAACATCAAAGCCCACAAAAGTACGGTTTAATCATGAAAACAGCAAAAAATGATCTTCTTTTCCGAACTATAATCAGTCTTTTTCGTAAAATATATTTTCTGTAAGCATAAAAAGTTGATCCGGAATAAGATTTAGCAACTCGTTAGAATTCCAGACCTTCCATACCGCACGCCTCTGTCATAATCAGTTTGAGATTCAACCAAGGATTGATAATACAAGTGGCAAAACTTGATTTTTTCAAACGTATTCTGGTCAACCTCCCAAAGTTCCTACGACCAATTACTTTAACTCACTTTTCCATTTATCACTTTTTATTCGTACTTTCGTAATTGAAAACCTTGCTATATGCTTTTAACCGAACTTTCATCCCCCACCCATATCCACTACGAAGAAAGCAACTTAAGTTTTCTGCACGATTCGCCCCGACACTTCAACTGTGGCATCCAACTCATCTGCACCGATGGCGAAGCCGTTGTTTCTACCGGTGCGCAACAGTTTCACCTCAAGAAAATGTCCGAACTCATTTTTTGGGAGAGGAAGCATTTTACAACTTATCCATTCTACGCCGGATTTTAGGGTTCGCATGGTCCTGTATCCTTCTAAAATATTTCTTCAGGCGGCCATAAACTTAGACAGCACATTCTTCAATTATATGAAAGAAATCCCTTATAAGGATCATACACAAGCTCCATATAACTGGCAGCATGTTAATTTGTGGATGGACATGGCTAAAATGTTATTTACTCAGCCCCCTTCGGAATTCACCCTACAGCTCGAACAAAACTATTTACAAAGCCTGTTTATGTGGATATTCAGTGCCATTCCTAAAATTCACGTAAAAGATACCCATCCATACACCCGGAAACAGATGATTTTTCACCACTTTATGTATCTGATCCATGAACATGCAGCCACCGAGCACCAACTCTCTTTCTATACACAACAACTCTGCATATCGCCGCGCTATCTAAACGAAATATGCGTCACCTATTCAAACGGAAAGACACCCAAAAGGCTCATAAACGAACAACTGACAGCTGAAATCAAAGTCCTGCTCAATCGCCCAGATCTGTCTATTGCAGAAATAGCCATGCGCTGCCACTTTCCAGATGCCTCATACCTAAGCCGTTTTTTCAAAAAAATCACACAGCTCAGCCCTAAAGAATATCGAGCCAATGGTAAACGGCAATAATACATGCTGCAAAGATCAAACAAGAAGGCTTCTGAAAAAAATAAGGTCGGACTTTATTTTTCTCAGAAGCCTTCTTGTTAAAGAATCATCATTCAATTAGACTCAAACATATGAAATAATATGATTACTCAACCTCCAAGACCAATCCTTTAAGGTATTCTCCTTCCGGATGATATATATTAATAGGATGATCGGCCGGTTGATGAAGTTGATGTAGAATACGCACGTGACGCTTGGCTTGTGCCGCTGCAGTAAACACGGCCAAACGGAACTGGTCCTTGCTCACGGCCTGCGAGCAACTGAAAGTAAACAGGATTCCACCCTTCTGAATCTTCTCAAAAGCAATGGCATTAAGCCGAGTATACCCCTTCAAAGCATTGCGCAATGCATCCTTATGTTTGGCAAATGCTGGTGGATCAAGTACAATAAGATCATATTTTCCACATTCCATATGATCTAAATACTTAAATGCATCAACTGCAAAAGCTTCATGACGAAGATCATTCTGAAAATTCAATTCCACATTAGCTCGAGTCAAATCAACCGCCTTACTGCTGCTATCTACGGAATGTACCAGTTCTGCCCCTCCCCGTAATGCATATACGGAAAATCCCCCCGTATAGCAAAACATGTTCAGCACCCGTCGATGGGCAGAATATGACTCCAGCAAACTCCGGTTTTCGCGTTGGTCCACAAAAAAGCCAGTTTTCTGTCCGCGATGCCAATCAATATGAAATTTCAAGCCGTTTTCCAACGCCACATTATCAACAGAATTTCCAATAAGGAAACCATTCTCAGCTCCCACGTTGGCTTTAAAAGGTAATGTCGTTTCCGATTTATAGTAAACACACGTTAATGTACCATTCATAACATCTATTAATGCCTCAGCAATCTGCTGACGCGCCATATGCATCCCGACCGAATGAGCCTGCATCACAGCTATATTACCATAAATATCCACGATAAGGCCCGGTAAACGATCACCCTCACCATGAACCAAACGATATATAGAGTGATCCTCACGACCTACCAATCCCTGAGTTTTGCGCACGCGATAAGCCTCACTCAGCCTGTCATGCCAAAACGCACTATCAATGACAGCAGGCTCAAAACTTAATACACGCACTGCTATTGAACCAATCTGATAATGCCCAACGGCCACAAATTCGCCTTCTGAAGAAATGATATTAACCACTTCACCCTCTTCGGCATCCGTTCGCTGAATAGCACCAGAAAAAACCCAGGGATGAAACCTCTTTAAACTCTCATTTTTCCCTCTTTTCAGATAGATATTTTTGTACGCCATGATTATGATTAATTGGTAGTTTCCTGTTGTATTTGATACTCACTTGCTGTATATTGACAAAGTAAACGATAATCATGTGTCTGCATCAACTGACACATTTCCTTATATAGTTTGATACAAGCCCAGGCATCAGTTGCAGCATACTTTTTCTGAGAATCAGTCAAGACATCAGCTTCCCAATTGCTCAACCGCTGCCGCTTGCTAATTTTACGTCCAAAAAAATTGGCATATAACTTTTGAAGACTCATATCTTTCAATCCCATTTGGGCAGCCTTTTGCTGCAAATCCACATAATTTGCGACCTGTAAATCCGTCAACTCCCGAAGTCTCTGAAAGTCATCCCGAAGCGAAAGCCCCACCTTGCACACCGCAGAATCCTGCAATAACTGCACCAGACATGAAGGCATTCCTGTATGATTCAAACGGAACAGGAAACAAATTTCTTCAGTCGCAACTTGCAACAATGACACTTTATATGTTACACCGCGTCGAAAACTTGGCCTTGTTTCCGTATCTATTCCAACAACCGACTGTTTTCTCAAAAAATCAACTGCTTTTTCAGTTTCCAAAAGGGAATCAATCACCCAAATTTTACCTTCAAATATAACCAAAGGCAAATTTGCTATCTTCGTTTTATCTATTTTCTCATAAAGTATTCGCTGCCCCATTATCCCATCTGATTATAAGCACCATATTTCACATCATGGAGTGCTCTTAATGCATTCAACAATTTCTGCCCCCACTCCAACTCAAAAGTCACAACGACTTCACTTAACGCCTGTAACATTGCATCATCATATCCTTGCCGATAAACTTCAATGAAGTTTCGTAAATTCTGATACACGTCAGCCAAGTTCTCACTAATCGTCTGTCGGATCGGGCGATCTGAATATTTAAAATCCTCAACAAAAACATCTAAGTAGTCATCTTTGTCCATCAACAAATCTGCTACACAATTCCGTACATAATTATAATCGTTTTCCGTTACGGGATGTTCTACAAAGCCTTCTTCTTCATCGGAAACAAGCCCGACCAATAATGAAGCCTTTAAATAAAGTAGCGGTAAGATTTTACAGAATACATCAATAAAATCATCCTGACCAAATTCCTGACAAGTTTCCAGCCTTTTACAATATTCCGCAGAAACCGTAACAAACTCTACTACTGCCTCTGAATATATTTTCTTATCCTGCTCCATCATAATACAAAAAACGGTTCTGCAAAAGTACAAAAAAATAGGCAAGTTTCTGAATTATTCCCATTTTTCAAGTATTTTTGCATCTAAAATTTAGCAACATGTCACGCAGGCCAAGTCAGAAAAAAAACAATAAGTCTCCCAAATTCTCATTCAGACAAATCCTTTCATTTCGACAAGAAGTGAGAGGAGAAACTACCCGTTTCCTAATTGGAATTTTCCTCTTTGCTTTTGCCATTTTCCTAACCCTAAGCATGATATCCAACCTGTTTACCGGGGCAGAAGATCAAAGCGGAGTTGAAGCACACCAATTAACCCACGCCACTAACTGGTGCGGAAAAGGAGGAGCATATTTGTCCTACTTTTTTATGAACAGGAACTTTGGTATAGCATCGTTCTTTATTCCCGTGTTCTTACTGACAATCAGTATGAAACTTACCAATGCCTATAAAGTACGACTATGGAAATGGTTTCTGAACTGCTCCTTCTTAATGATTTGGATTTCCATTGCTCTCACACTCGTAGAACAAAACCTACCAGACAGTATAGCCCACACATTGTCGTTCAGGTTAGGCGGCATGCACGGCCGCAATATTTGTGCAAGACTTTCACAAGATGTAGGAGAGATTGGCACATGGATTATTGTTCTCATTGCAGCTTCATGCTACTTGATATATGTAAGCAACGAAACCATTAATATCATCAGGAAAATACTTACACCTCAAGAATACATCAAGCAAAAGTCACAAAAGATAAAAACCATGCTATCGAAGGCTTCACAAACCATCGATACCCCTAATTATGCAACGACTGCAAGTACTGCCACATTAGAAGAAACCGACGAGCCAAAAGAATACGAAGACCCACAAACCATCAGTTTGGACCTAAGCAATAAGACTGACGACGAAACAATCCCCCCACTTGTTTTGGAAGAGAACATTGAAAATTCTACCTCCGATATACAACAAAATGATACGTTGAATACCCCAACCCCTATTGCTACGGGAGATGCGAATGGCGCATTCCTCAATGAACGTACGCCATATGATCCTAAAAAGGATTTGGAAAACTATAAGTATCCCACACAGAATCTATTGCATAAATATGCAGAAAACGCACCTGCCATTGATATGGCAGAGCAAAAGGCTAATAAGGACAAAATTATTTCTATCTTACGTAATTTTGGCGTGGAAATATCCAGCATCAAAGCAACAATAGGTCCAACCATCACGTTGTACGAAATAACGCCCGCACAGGGAGTAAGAATTAGCAAGATCAGGAATCTAGAGGATGATATTGCATTAAGTCTAAGCGCTTTAGGCATACGAATTATTGCACCGATTCCAGGAAAAGGCACCATTGGTATTGAAGTTCCAAATAAAAAGCCACAAATCGTTTCCATGGAAAGCATTATCAACAGTAAGAAATTCCAGGAAACAAAATTTGAACTGCCTATTGCATTAGGTAAGACCATCACAAATGAAGTTTTTATGGTAGATTTGGCCAAAATGCCTCATTTGCTGGTAGCAGGTGCAACGGGACAGGGAAAATCCGTTGGACTAAATGCCATTATCACCTCACTGCTTTATAAAAAGCATCCCGCTGAATTAAAACTGGTGCTTGTTGACCCCAAAAAGGTGGAATTCAGTATTTATGCACCTATCGAACGACATTTTTTAGCAAAAATCGCAGAAGAAAAGGATCCTATTATAACTGACGTCAAAAGAGTGGTTCAAACGCTCAACAGTCTCTGTCAGCTAATGGATCACAGATATGATTTGTTAAAGATGGCAAAGGTGCGTAATATCAAGGAATATAACGCCAAATTCAATGCACGTCTGCTCAATCCGGAAAAGGGACATGAATTCATGCCTTATATTGTGGTGATCATCGATGAGTTTGGCGACCTAATTATGACTGCGGGTAAAGATGTTGAACTTCCTATTGCACGTATTGCCCAATTAGCACGTGCAGTCGGCATTCATATGGTTATTGCAACTCAACGACCAACAACAAACATCATTACAGGTACCATAAAAGCAAATTTCCCGGCACGTATGGCTTTTAAAGTCATGTCGCAAATTGATAGCCGTACCATTCTCGACAGATCGGGAGCCAACCAGCTCGTAGGAAAAGGTGACATGCTATTTCTCTGCAACACTGATCCTGTACGTGTGCAATGCGCTTTTGTGGATACTGATGAAGTTGAAAACATAAACAACTATATTGCTCAACAACAGGCCTATCCTGCTGCCTTTGAATTACCGGAAGTAAATATGGATGGAAATTCCGAATTTAAATCAGGTACAGGATTAGATGCTCCAGAAAGAGACCCGATGTTTGCGGAAGTTGCACGTTTGGTAGTTTCGTCTGGAATGGGATCAACATCAAGCATTCAAAGAAAATTTTCAATCGGTTATAACCGGGCTGGCCGTTTAATGGATCAGTTAGAAGAAGCTGGTATTGTAGGTCCGGCACAAGGTAGCAAACCTAGAGAAGTACTCGTTTACGATTTAAATACACTTGAAAACATTTTAAACTCATAAACCATGATACGAATAAGACTTTTCGTGGCATTACTTGCCTCCACATTTATTTTGTTTACACCAATATTTGCACAAAACAGCCGACAGATTCTGGACAATACCGCCAAACGGCTCAATGGTAAAACCATGCAAGCCACATTTAAGGCTACAACTTTTGCAAACGGAAAAAATCAAAGTGGAAGTGCAACCGGACAAATTTACATTAAAAATAATAAATTCCACATCATTACCCAACCTCTCATAACGTGGTTTGATGGAAAAACGCTATGGCAATATGTAAAATCCAGTGGAGAAGTAAATGTAAGTACCCCGACCTCATCTGAATTGCAAAAAATGAACCCCTACGCATTCATCAACCTCTATAAAAAAGGGTATACACTAAGTTGCAAAAACACAAATTTGCGCGGTAAATTCTGCTATGAAATCACTTTAACTGCACAGAACAGACATGCAGCCATTCCAATAATGATTGTTAGCATAGACAAAAATTACACGCCATTATGCGTAAGAATAAAAAACGGAACGCAGTGGACAAGACTTAGCATATATGACCTGAAAACCGGGATTCGTATGAGCGATTCAGAATTCAGATTTAATAGTGCAGATTACCCAGAAGCACAAGTTATTGACCTTAGATAAGTAACAAAATCACCATAAAAATTGTATCATCATGGAGACAACAAAATGTTTAATAATAGGCTCTGGCCCCGCCGGATATACAGCTGCAATCTATGCTAGTAGAGCAGGTTTATCACCTATATTATATGAAGGATTGCAACCTGGAGGGCAACTTACGACAACAACCGAAATAGAGAATTTTCCAGGATATCCGGAAGGCGTTGACGGTAATCAAATGATGGAAGACCTACGCAACCAAGCATTGCGCTTTGGTACAGAAATTCGCGAATCCATAGCTATAAAAGCAGATTTAAGCAAACGGCCATACACCATAACATTCGATGATGAGAGTCAAATTCGTTGCTCAACATTAATTATTGCCACTGGTGCTACAGCCAAATATTTGGGATTAAAAGATGAAGAAAAATACAAAGGGCGTGGCGTAAGTGCATGTGCCACATGCGATGGATTCTTCTACCGCAAAAAAACAGTCGCTGTAGTAGGTGGTGGAGACACGGCTTGCGAAGAAGCTACCTATCTGGCAGGTCTTGCGCAACAAGTCTATATGATTGTACGTAAACCTTATCTACGCGCTTCACAAACAATGCAGGACCGCGTTATGAATAATCCCAAAATCAAAATTTTGTTTGAAACAAATACCATTGGACTATTTGGAGAGAATGGCGTAGAAGGTGCACATCTGGTTCGTCACAAAGGAACCGAAAATGAGGAATTTTTTGATATTTCCATTGACGGATTCTTTTTGGCAATCGGTCACAAGCCTAATAGTGAAATATTTCTACCTTGGGTAAAAATTGATGAGAACGGCTACATCATAACTGAAGGCACAACGCCACGCACTGGAGTTCCAGGTGTATATGCTGCAGGTGATGTTGCAGATCCATTATACCGACAAGCCATAACAGCAGCAGCAAGCGGCTGTAAAGCTGCGATTGAAGCTGAACGATTCATTTCTGAACATGGTGAATAATACATAAAACACGAATAACCTTATGTTCAACAAACAGTGTATGAGCCATACCTTTATTATAGGTATGGCCCTTCTCTTTTTAACAGGCTGCAGAACAACACGAAACAATTTTTCGGAAACTGAAATGAGAGAAATTGTACAAGCCGCTTCCAAACTAAACATGTATATTGATTATGACGACAATCACGAACTATACATTGAAGCTGCATCGTGGATTGGAACCCCTTATCAATATGGAGGTACATCCCGAAATGGCATTGACTGTTCTGCTTTTACAAAAAAAATCTATCAAAATGTATATCATAAAAACATTGCTCGTCATAGCAATGATCAAATGAAAATAAGCTCAAGACGTATTAGAAAAAGAAAACTAAAAGAAGGTGATTTGGTATTTTTTGGCTCCTCTCAAAATAAAAAAAGGTGTTCACACGTTGGAATCTATTTAAAAGACAAGAAATTTATACACGCAAGCTCATCCAAAGGAGTCACAGTAAGCTCACTTCATCAAAAATATTGGAAAAAATATTGGATAAGCGGCGGACGTGTAAAGTAAATCCCATCTCACGCTTATCTCTCCATCTTAAAATGAGAAAAAAAGACCTGCCCTTATTACTAAGGCAGGTCTTTTTATATAGAATCATCTAGCAGACCCTCCAGCAATATCTAATAACTCATTGGTTATAGCCTGCTGACGAGTCTTATTATAAGTCAAAGTCAACTCATGCAACAAATCATCTGCGTTGTCCGTTGCTACCTGCATGGCAACCACACGAGCAGCGTGCTCACTAGCCAAACTATCAAGGACAGCAGTATAAAGCTGAAAACTTATACTAAGTGGCAACAACATTTCTAATAACTCAGCAGCAGAAGGTTCAATAATATAATCCAATTGTCCAGACTCATCACAAACTTTTTGACTCAAATCAATAGGCAAAAGCGTTTTACACTGCAATATTTGAGTAGATGTACTCTTATATTGATGGTAAATCAGATCTATTTTATCATATTTCTCATTTACGAAATTATCCATCAACTCCTTTGCCAACGATGCTATTTGAGAATATTGAGGATGGTCAAGCATTGCTGTAAAATCAGAAGCACTATCACACACAACTGTATTCATTTTACGAGCATTCTCTGCAATCTTTGCACCTATTGGAAAAACAGTAATATCCGTTATGCTTTCTTGCTTATAAGATTCTATTGTCTTGGCTAAAAGTTTTGCAACATTAGCATTAAACCCACCACATAAACTGGAATTGGAACTTAAAACAACAATTGCGACCTTTGAAACTGGACGTTTAAGAATAAAAGGAGAATTTATATCCCCATGCATACTATTGAAAAAACGTCCAACCATGTTAGTCAACTGAGACTGATATGGACGCATTCCTTCAATCGCTTGTTGAGCACGATGCAACTTTGACGACGCCACCATTTTCATAGCACTCGTAATCTTACGGGTGCTATTTACTGATGCAATACGCGTCTTAACCTCCTTAAGCGATGCCATAGGTTTTAATTTTTATATTGACCACTAATACCTGTAGCCACTTGCTCTATCAACTTGCACACATCATCAGTAAGTTGTCCATTAGCCAAGGGCACAAGTACTTCCTGATTATAGTTAGTCCGCAATGTCTGCAAGAAACTATCTTGGAAATCTGCAATTTTAGACAAGGGGACATCACGCAACAAGCCATGCGTTCCACAATATAAAATAGCTACTTGTTCGCCAACTGGCATAGGATGATATTGTGGCTGAATCAATAATTGATTATTTTTACGTCCACGATCCAATGTCATTGCAGTTACTGCATCCATATCTGAAGAAAATTTTGAAAATGCCTCCAATTCTCGATACTGAGCTTGATCAATCTTTAATGTTCCCGAAACTTTCTTCATGCTTTTAATTTGCGCAGCTCCACCGACACGCGAAACAGAAATACCCACATCGATAGCAGGTCGGAATCCACGATTAAAAAGATTGGTATCCAAATATATCTGTCCATCTGTAATGGAAATTACATTGGTCGGAATGTATGCCGAAACGTCACCTGCTTGTGTCTCTATAATTGGCAGTGCCGTCAGAGAACCACCACCTTTTACATGTCCTTTCATGCTTTCAGGCAAATCATTCATCTTTTGAGCGACCTCTGTCTGATTATTAATTTTAGCGGCACGCTCCAATAATCTAGAATGCAAATAAAAGACATCTCCAGGATAAGCTTCACGCCCTGATGGTCGCCGAAGAATTAACGAAACTTCTCGATAAGCCACGGCTTGTTTAGACAAATCATCATATACGACCAAAGCGTGCATACCACGATCGCGAAAATATTCACCTATCGCAGCTCCCGCAAACGGTGCATAGTATTGTAATGCAGCTGGCTCTGCAGCTGTTGCAGAAACAATTATCGTATATTCCAACGCATTATGCTCTTTTAAGGTATTTACGATATTTGCTACTGTTGAAGCCTTTTGACCTATCGCTACATATATACAATACACAGGATCACCTTTCTCAAAATTATCCCTCTGATTAATAATTGTATCAATAGCGATTGCCGTTTTACCTGTTTGGCGGTCACCAATAATCAATTCACGTTGTCCACGTCCGATAGGTATCATTGAATCAACCGCTTTCAATCCTGTTTGCAAAGCTTGATTAACCGGTTGACGATATATTACTCCTGGGGCTTTACGATCCAAAGGCATCAAGAATTTCTCTCCCCCAATTGGAGCCCCTCCATCCAAAGGTTCACCCAAAGGATTAATTACACGTCCTAGCATTTGATCGCTTACCATAATTGAAGCAACTCGTCCCGTTCGCTTCACGCGTTGGCCCTCCTTGATTCCATCAGAAGGTCCCAACAAAACAGCTCCAACATTGTCCTCCTCAAGATTCATTGCTACCCCCATTACTCCATTATCAAACTCTAGCAATTCGTTTTCAGTGACATTATTCAAGCCATAAATACGCGCTACGCCATCACCAATTTGAAGTACAACACCAATTTCTTCAAATTTAATGTCATTCTTTAAATTGCCAAGTTGTTCCAATAAAACTTGCGAAACTTCACTAGGCTTTATATTATTAGGCATAATTCATATTCAATTAGATTTCACATAACACTCAACAAGCTGCAGTCGATAGTTTTCGTCTCATCTGCATCAATTGATTCTTTAAACTGGCATCCATCCGATATGTTCCATATTCCAGAATAAAACCAGCCTGTATAGACTTATCGAGCACAATATCAAAGTCAACATCTTTGTGCGTCAACTTGTTCACCAACATTTTCATACGCATAACCGTTTTTTCAGAAATCGGATGCGCTGTAATCAAACGTCCCTGAGTTAAATTTTTCTCTTCACGGTATAGTGTAATATATGAATTTGCGATAAACTGCATACAATCAACACGTTGCTGTTTAACAACCAATTCATAAAATCTGTCCGACGAAGTGGACAAAGGCTCATCCCCACTAGTTGCTATAGACAAAATTTTATGTTTTTTGTCTGCTGCTAACGTAGGACAGAGCAATGCTGTACGCAACTGCGATACAGAAATATATGACTGCGCAAGCTTCTGCATCTCGGCATACACCAAATCTTCTTCCTTATTGATTTTGGCAAATTGCAATAAGGCCTTTGCATATCGCATCGAAACAACACCTATATCCATTCTAGTACACTTTTATTTTGAGGCAAGTGCTTCATCAACCAAGCGTTCCACAAATTGGTCTTGCTCTGCCGTTTTGTCCAACTTTCTTAAGAGGATTTTTTCGGCTACATTCACAGACAAGTCAGCAACTTGTGCACGTATCTCACGCAAAGCATTTTCTTTTTCAACCTGAATTTGCTTCTTTGCATTTTCAAGAAGTTTATTACTCTCTACCTGCGCTTTACTCTTCGCTTCAGATATAATGCTCTGCTGGGTTGCCATTGCCTCTTTTAAAATTCTATCCTGCTGTTCACGAGCTTCCTGAATAAGCTTTTCACTTTCAATCTTTACACGACCTAGCTTTTCATTGGCAATCCGCGCATTTTGAAGTGACTCATCAATATATTTTTTGCGATCTTCCACCATCTTTGTAATTACAGGGAAGCCAAATTTTGCCAAGACACCAAAAACGATCACGAATGCCAAAAACATCCAGAAAAGCAGGCCTAGATCTGGAGTTAAAAAAGATGGCATAACAAATTCAATTAGAAATTACAAGAACAAACACAAAACGCATACTACAATAGCAAAAAATGCAACACCTTCCACTAAGGCTGCTGCAATAATCATATTTGAACGAATATCGCTTGTTGCTTCCGGCTGTCGAGCTATCGCTTCCATGGCAGCACCACCAATTTTTCCAATACCAATACCTGCACCAACAGCAGCTATACCTGAACCAATTCCAATTCCTAATTTTGCGAGTCCGGCTGCAGCAGCAGCTTGTAATACTACTAATGATAACATAATTCTAAGTTTTAAATGGTTTTCTATACTACTAATTCTTAATTATTCTCTTCTACTTCAGGATGTGCCAATCCTATAAATACAGAACTTAAAATTGCAAAAACATAAGCCTGAATAAATGCGACCAGCACCTCAATGCAATTCATAAAAATCATCAACAAAAAACTGATTGCACTTAATGATGTTCCTATAACGAGACTTACTTGAAAAGTTATAAAGATAATACATGTCAAAGACAAGATTACGGCATGACCTCCCATTATATTAGCAAACAAACGAACCATTAAAGCAAATGGTTTACTGATAACACCTATAATCTCAATTATTGGCATCAATGGTATTGGACATTTTAAAAATAACGGAACGTTCGGCCAAAAGACCTCCTTCCAATACTCTCTATTTCCAAATAAATTAACAGCCAAAAATGTACAAAACGCCAAAAATAAAGTAATACTGATATTACCCGTTACATTGGCACCTCCTGGAAAAAACGGTATCAGACCTAGGATATTAACTGTGAATACAAAGAAGAACAACGTCAAAATATATGGAACGTAAGGGCGATAGTGTTTTTTTCCTATACTTGGAATAACAATATCTTCCACAACCATATTGACAAACATTTCTATAAATCCAACAAATCCCTTCGGGGAATCTGATGAAACGTCCTTTTTCTTATACCAATGAGCACAACCTAAAAATATTATGAGCATCAAAGCTGCGGCAATCCAAATTTGTACAACATTCTTTGTTATAGACAAATCTAAAGGACGCCTACTTTCAGAACCTACACGCTCATATATTTTTCCATCTTGAGAATTGATATAAAAATTCTCATATCCTCTATCACCAGCTTCTGTCAACTTTGAGGAACTAAAACAATGCCATCCAGAATTTTCCCCTTTTACAATTACTGGTAAAGGGATTGTCAAATGAAAATCGTTCCATGAAGCCATATGCCACTCATATGAGTCGCTCAAATGTCCTACTATTACATCCTTTACACTAAAGTTCAACTTTGTCTCAGCAAAGCCACTTACTGAAAAAGAACATAAGAGAACAATGCAAAGTGATAAAAATCTTAATCTTCTCATACTTTCCTTTTGTTTATTGCTTCACTCTTAACCAAACTTGCATTTGTAAAAAGCAAAGTGACCAAATAAAAAAGTAATAATTGTATTACGAACATCATTGCATGATCACCTCCAGCTATCAAATAAAGAAATATGACTGCCACGGAAATCATAAAACGCAACACTTTTGCTACCAGATAAAAACCTACCATGTGTTTGGACTGTTTGTGCAACATTTTATTGCTTAACATCAAAGTCAGGCCGTCCATTAAGAAAAAAACTACAGCCAATCCAATCGTTGTAAAAAGACTAACCGTATCTGACGGAAAAAGAGTCTGACTCACGATTGTAATAAGAAATACCATTACAATTTCTATTACGGCTAAAACGACTATATTTTTTCCTATGTAACTCATAAGAGATTATCTGATATACTAAGATTATCTTAATTCAACACAAATCATTACCTTATTATTCTGGACTTCAACGAAACCGTTTTTTATTCCCAATGAAGATGACTCTGACTTCGTTTTATAAACAATATCACCCGAAGTCAAACTCGAAATAATTGGAGCATGATTCTCTAAAATTTCAAATCTGCCCAATACTCCAGGAACTTGAACACTCATGACTTTGCCATCAAAAAGCGTTTCTTCAGGAGAAACAATAGTCAAACTCAACTGCATAACGACAATCTCCTATCCTTTAGCTGCAGCCAACAATTTTTCACCTTTCTCTATGGCTTGTTCTATTGTTCCAACATTTAAGAAAGCCTGCTCCGGCAAATAATCGACCTCACCATCCAAAATCATATTAAATCCCTTAATACAATCTTCAATTGAAACCATTACTCCCGGCACTCCTGTAAATTTTTCGGCAACCGTAAAGGGTTGGCTCAAAAAACGTTGAACGCGTCGTGCACGATTAACTGTTTCACGATCCTCATCTGAAAGTTCATCCATTCCCAATATTGCAATAATATCTTGCAATTCCTTATTCTTCTGCAAGATCTGCTTAACACGCTGGGCACAATTATAATGCTCTTCGCCAACCACATTCGGGTCTAAGATTCGTGATGAAGAATCCAATGGATCTACAGCCGGATAAATTCCAAGTTCGGTTATTTTACGACTGAGCACAGTTTTTGCATCCAAATGAGTAAATGTAGTTGCAGGTGCAGGGTCAGTTAAATCGTCTGCAGGTACGTAAACAGCCTGCACTGATGTAATTGATCCATTTTTTGTTGAAGTAATACGTTCCTGCATGGCTCCCATCTCACTAGCCAATGTTGGTTGGTATCCTACGGCAGAAGGCATTCGTCCCAACAAAGCTGAAACTTCTGATCCCGCTTGTGTAAAACGGAAAATATTATCTATAAAAAACAAGATATCGGTTGATTTCCCAGATTCAGCCCCTTGATCACGAAAGGCTTCAGCAACTGTTAGACCAGATAATGCAACAGAAGAACGTGCTCCAGGCGGTTCATTCATCTGCCCATAAACAAGAGTTGCCTGACTCTGTTTTACCGCTTCATAGTCAACTTTAGACAAATCCCACTCACCATTCTCCATGGCTTTCAAGAATTCATCACCATACTTAACGACGCCTGATTCCAACATTTCTCGTAACAGATCATTACCCTCACGAGTACGCTCGCCTACTCCCGCGAAAACAGAATATCCATCGTGTCCTTTAGCTATATTATTGATTAGCTCCATAATCAAGACGGTTTTACCAACTCCTGCTCCACCAAACAGACCGACTTTTCCGCCTTTTGCGTATGGTTCCAACAAATCAATGACCTTAATTCCTGTAAATAATACTTCACTAGAAGTTTTCAAATCTGAAAACTTGGGAGGTTCTCGATGAATAGGGTAAGCATTTGTATGGTCCAAATTACTCAATCCATCAATAGATTCTCCAACAACATTCATCATTCGCCCTTTGATTTGATCGCCCACCGGCATCTTAATCGGAGAGCCCAATTGCACGACCTCAAGTCCACGCTGCAAGCCATCCGTATTATCCATAGCCACGGTTCTGACAGTATCTTCGCCAATGTGTTGTTGAACTTCTACAATCAATTTCGTACCATCCGGGCGCAAAACCTCCAATGCATCATGAATTCGGGGTAAAACGTCCTCAGCTTTTAGTCCGTTTGTGTCAAAATAAACATCCACAACAGGACCAATAATTTGTGATATTCGACCTTTTACTTGTGACATTTCCTATATTTTTTAGATTGACAACTCGTCAAGCACTTTAATCAACTGTTTATCCATAGGTTTCCGCTTACTTACAGCATCAACAAAAGGTACGTATACGACCTCATTATTTCGCACACCCACCATCACATTACGCTGTCCTTGCACAATAGCTTCAATAGCTCCAACTCCAACACGGCTTGCCAAAATTCTGTCACGCGCTGAAGGTGTACCACCGCGCTGCAAGTGTCCTAAAATTGAAACGCGAACATCGAAATTAGGATATTCTTTATTCACGCGATTTGCATAATACATTGCCCCACATTTAGGACTCTCACTAACAATTACAATACAACTTTTCTTACTTTTCCGGATTCCGCGTTCCATGAATTTAATAAGTTGGTCGCTTCCTGTTGAATCTTCTGGAATTATAGCTGCCTCAGCGCCAGCTGCAATTGCACTATTCTGAGCTAAAAAGCCTGCATCGCGCCCCATAACTTCAACAAAAAAGATACGCTCATGCGATGTTGCTGTATCACGAATCTTATCCACGCACTGCGTAATTGTATTCAACGTTGTATCGTACCCTATTGTACTATCTGTTCCATACAAGTCATTATCAATCGTACCGGGCAAACCGATACATGGTATATCATACTCTTCAGCAAAGATCATGGCTCCCGTCAAAGAGCCATTTCCACCTATTACAACTAGAGCATCTATAGCTTCTTTTTTTAAAGTTTCAAAAGCCTTTTTACGTCCGGCTGCTGTTTCAAATTCTTTTGATCGTGCCGTACGTAAAATTGTACCACCCGTTTGTATGATATTACTAACATCCTCTGTGGTAAACCTCTTTATTTCATCGTTGATCAAGCCATCATAACCACGATAAATGCCTTTTACCTTGAATCCGTTACATATTGCACTTCTTGTAACAGAACGAATTGCTGCGTTCATGCCAGGAGCATCTCCCCCAGAAGTCAAGATTCCGACACATTTGATTTTTACCATAACTTATGTTTTTATTTCAACAATATTCTGCTATCAAATAAAATATAACGCCCCCTACAAGCCATCCCAACAGTACTTTTCCTGAAATAAATCGGATATACCATCCTATAGAGACGTTCTCCATTTTCATTAGAGCAATTCCTGCCAGCGAACCGAGTACAAACAATGAACTTCCCATCGCTGTACAAAAACTCAAGAACGGCCAAAAACTACCATTCTGCATATAATTTAGATATTCCACATTCTGTCCGCTTTCTATGGGAACAAAAAACAAATTACTAATTACGACAACTGTACTATCCAGCACACTTGACAAGAGCCCCATCAATGCACCCAGCATGTACGAATTTCCTACATATTTATCAACAAATCCCCAAATTGCATTGCTCGCCTCCGTTTCATTTATTGCCCCCACAGCCAGAAATACACCAATCAAGAATAGCATAGTTTGAATATTTGCATACTCAAGAGACTGCGGAAACAACTTTGGCACCATTTTTTCGGCTCTTAAAAAGGTTCGATTGACCAATTCATTCACGATCCACAATAAAGCCAACACGCAGAGAGCACCCACAAACGGCGACAAATGCGTAATCCGATGAAATGTTGGAATAAACCAAAGGCCGCCAATTCCAACAATCCCCATTATAACACGTTGAGCACGATACCACCAGCCATCACTAACCCCGGAAAAACGTTGTATTGATTCCACCAAAGCCAAACGATCTGGCAGCATTTTACTAACCATATAAATAGGAATAGACATTGCCACAATGATAGGAATTACCATCATACCCGAATAGGCAGTAGGCGTAACCGCCCCTTTTATCCACAGCATCAGACTTGTTACATCGCCAATTACGGTAAAAGCACCACCGGCATTAGCTGACAAAACGACAATTGTCCCTAAAACCATCCGCTGACGAGGATTTGCAACCACAGAATGCATTACTGTCAACATCAAACAAGTTGTTGTCAAATTATCAATATTTGCAGAGACCAAGAACGTCACGCCTGCCAATATCCAAACCATCTTTTGGCTTTTTCGAGTACGCAACAAAGGTTTCAAAAAATCAAAGCACCCATTGCTATTCAGAATTTCAACAATTGTCATTGTTGCCAATATATACAGAACCAACTCACAAGCGTCTGTTATATATTTCATAAACACGGATTTTGCAATAAATTCTTTTATTGTACCTAAAGAATTTTCTGCCCCATGCAAGAATAAAGAATATTCATATAAGTGCTGTGTTCGTACATATGATGCGCCATATCCCAAATATAAAAGCCAACATAAAACACCGACGAACATAGCCACCGCTGCGCGGTTTACATGATGGATTCGCTCTGTTGCGATAAATACGAATCCTAATAATAATATGACCACTAAAAAAGGCGTCACAGCAAATATTATTTCATCATTATCTTGAGCGGTAAACGGGGCTCGAACCCGCGACCCTTAGCTTGGGAAGCTAATGCTCTACCAACTGAGCTACTACCGCATTGCAAACGCAAATTTAATATATTATTCCGAAAAACCGACTATTCAAAATGCCTTTTTTGTGGTCTAAAAAAACTGCGACTAAAAAATCTCCTATTCTATTGTTTTTGTCTAATCAATTGTAAAAATTCTTCTCGGGTTTTTGCCTGATTAAAAGCTCCACAGAAATCACTTGTTGTTGTCACGGAATTCTGTTTTTCAACCCCACGCATCTGCATACACATATGTTTCGCTTCTACCACGACCATTACTCCCAAAGGATTCAACGCTTCTTGTATACAATTTTTTATCTGCAGAGTCATCCTCTCCTGCACTTGCAAACGATGAGAAAAAACATCCACGACACGTGCGATTTTTGATAATCCAGTTATAATTCCATTGGGAATATAAGCCACATGTACTTTACCATAAAATGGAAGCATATGATGTTCGCACAAGGAATAAAAATTAATATCCTTCACAATCACCATCTGGCTATACTCTTCTCTAAAACGAGCGGATTTCAATATTTCAGAAGGATCCATGTCATACCCCCGGGTAAGCGTCAACATCGCCTTTGCTACTCGTTCCGGAGTTTTTAACAATCCCTCCCTATCAGGATTCTCCCCCAGTAATTTTAAAATTTCCAAATAATGAGCTTTTAGAGCTTCAATTTTATTTTCATCCATATCTTTTACCAATATTGCCATACCACACTTCTAACAATGCGCAATTCCTTAAAAACTTTCAGGTTTCTCATTTTCCGGACGTATACTCGGGCATCTTCAGCAGTTTTAAAATCGCCGACCCTGCAAATCCATCTTGGAGATTCAAAATGCGTATAAACAGACAATTCAGGAAAATATGATCTACATAATCCTCCCATCCGATTGGCTCGCATCCTGTCAGTTCGAGAATTACCTCCGGTAAAAATCTGAATGCGATAGCCCGCACCTTTTCTTCGAACATACGATCGCCGAACTTCCATACGTTCGCCAGCTCCACCCGTATCTTTCTCCATTACACTTCTGTCCACAGGGGCATGAGTCGTATCTTTTTTCTGATGCCTCTCAAGAGGATGCTGATTCTCTTTTTTTGAGGAATCATTTACGACTTGTGCCTGCAACGATAAGCCAAGCAGTGCGAATAGGAATAAACAAGGAAAACGCATATCAGTAATACTGTAATATTATTGATTGAAGTGTCAGTATATAGCCAAGAAATCTTGCCAACCTCAATCGGACTGGCAAGATTTCTTTATTTTATTATTTCCAAGCATCAATAATGCCTTTAAAATCTGCAGCTTTCAATGCCGCGCCACCAATCAAGCCACCATCGACATCATTCTTCGCGAACAATTCCTTGGCATTACTAGGTTTGCAGCTACCTCCATAAAGAATCGAAACATTTTCAGCAGCCTCAGCACCAAATTTATCAGCAATAGTCTTACGAATAAAGGCGTGCATATCCTGTGCCTGATCTGCGGTTGCAGTCTTACCTGTTCCGATTGCCCATACCGGTTCGTAAGCTAAGATAATATTAGAAAACTCAGCAGGTGTCAAGTCAAACAAAGAACCTTCCAATTGAGCTTTTACAACCTCATTTTGTTTTCCACTTTCTCTGTCCTCCAAAACTTCACCGATACAGAAAATCACTTTCAATCCATTTGCAAGAGCAAGTTTTACTTTCTCCTTCAGAATTTCTGCAGTCTCATGATAATAAGCTCTACGCTCACTATGTCCTAAAATCACATAATTTGCGCCCGTTGATTTTACCATTTCTGCAGAAACCTCTCCAGTATAAGCTCCACTTACTTTATCAGCACAGTTTTCTGCACCTACCCCTATAATAGTAGGATCTACGATAGAAGCTACTGATGCCAAATGGATAAACGGAGTGCAAATAATGACTCCACAATTGGGCTTATCTGCGCTCAATACCGTGTTAAGTTCCTTTGCCAATTCAATTCCTTCTTGCAGGTTTTTATTCATTTTCCAATTACCTGCTACAATTTTCTTTCTCATATTGTTTAAATTAAAAGGGTTGTTAGTTATTTTCTTTTTTATTCCTCGCCTCTTATGCCAAATCTGATCAATCAATATTACAAAGAGCAAAGGTACAACAAACCATAGAATTATTTTCAATAATTGCCAAGAAATAGTGTCAGCGCAAAATACATCAGACTTCATTCCTTTTATATCCGACAAGAATTCATTTTCATCCGGAAGATTATTGCAGCTCCACTTTCTTATAATTTTTCCAGACTGCATAAGCACCAAACCTGGATTTGACCGGACAAATTCACGCAACATACTTGCATCTGCAAAAAGAATAGGATAGGTTGCACCGGTTCTGTCCTTCCATCTTTCTACAGACATACTATCACTCCCCGTCAAACAAATCAGACCATAATTATAATCATCACAAAAATCAGCTAAGTCATTCAATCTATCAGTTACTCCATCCTCAGCATCATCCATATTCGGACAGGTAATTACAAATAAACGACTCTTATTATTGAGTACAGAATCTGTATGATCATTTCCCTCGCTGTCAACTACAAAGAAATTAGTTATTGAAGCGGATTTTATCAACTTATTAGTTGTAGACACATATTGCCAAGTTGTATCTGTTGGCACATGTTTTATATCAACCTTTATGGTATCTCCACCCTTCTCATACAAAAACGTGGTCTCGGTTTCAGAACGGGTTGCATCTAACAAATTAACACCGACACGATACTTTCCGACATCAATAATTGGCAGATAATGAGCGCTATATATACACAACACCAAAATAAATGTCATCGAATAATATATCATTATCCATTGATGTTGTTCTGAAATCAAACGCCATATTCTCGTTTGGTTAAAAAGTAAAGCTGTTGACATCGCCAACAAAACTACATTCTTCCAAAATGTCAAAGCATTCGACAGCACCAAAACATCTCCAAAACATCCGCAATCACTTATCGGATTATATCTGTAAATATAAGCAGTTAAAGCTGTCATAAAAAGCATGACAACAAATACCACCCCACTACATATCTTACGACGGGCGCCCAACAACAAAAAAATACCAAGAGTAAACTCAAATACGGCTATTATATCCGCAAAAAAAATAGGATACGGTGATTCAAGGAACTTACTTAATCCAAAATACTGGAAATAAGCTTCCAATTCATACGACATCCCTTGAGGATCTACTGCCTTGGTAAATCCGGAAAAAATAAATGTTGCAGATAAGACGTATCTACAAACATTTATCAACACTGTTTTCACACATTCAAGATTACTGTTTTTCAAGCTCCAACCGTATTATGCCAAAGATCGAATAATTAATCATATCCATATAATTAGCATCAATTCCTTCTGAAACCAAAGTCCTTCCGTTATTATCTTCAATTTGCTTTGTGCGATATAGTTTCATAAGAATCATATCCACATAAGACCCCACGCGCATACCTCTCCAAGCTTCACCATAATCATGGTTCTTATGCTTCATTAATTCAAAACATTGATTAGCATACCAATCATAAGCTTCGATCGCTTCATCATAAGTCATATCTGGTTCAAGTACGCTCTCGTTTGACAACTGAATCAAACCTATAATACAATAATTGACTATTGCAACAAAAGACTCAACAGGCGACTCTACAATTTCCGCAATTCCACTTTCTTGTACAGAACGCAACCGACTCGCTTTAATAAAAACCTGATCAGTAACAGAAGGAATCCGCATTATCCGCCAAGCAGTTCCGTAATCCTTCAATTTACGAGAAAAGACATTACGGCAAATAGAAAATGCTTGCAAAAATTCTTCGTTCGTATCAAATACTGGCATACCCATAAATTATTTTGTATGATACAAAAATACACAAAATACACGAAACCCCCAAATTCAAGGATTATCCTTATAATAAAAAGAATAGGAATTCTTTTAAAGAACCCCTATCCATATATCGTAAATCGGTAATCCGAGTAATCAATAACGTAAAATTTGTCCCGGCATCAACTTTTTGCTTTTCTTAAATCCATTAATCTTACATAGTTGTTCAACGCTTACTCCAACTTTTTTCGAAACAGAATATAGCGTTTCGCCCTTTTTTATCTTATAGAAATGATCACCCCCCACTTCTGAAGCAGCAGACGTTGAATTATCAGTTCCTCCTCCAAAAGCCGCACTTTCCTTTGCCGTCCGCATTGATGCCAAATCAGACTGCTTACCATAACTATCCTTATAATACGTATAATAATCACACGTTACGTCTTGATTGGGGAAGTCAAACAACAAAGCAGGATTTATTGCTACCCCCAACAAACGTGTCTCGAAATGTAAATGCGAACCGGAAGAAAGACCTGTACTTCCCCCAAGACCAATGGGCTGGCCAGCTCTTACTTCCTCATTTTCTTTTACTAGTTGAGCAGACAAATGTCCATAAATGGTTTCCAAGCCATTCGGATGTCGTATTACAACATACTTACCATATCCTCCTGCGTCATAACGCACTATACGCACTTTCCCATCAAAAGCCGAAACAATCGTATCACCGGTATAGACCTTTATATCTAAACCTCTGTGCACCCGGCGATATGCCTTCCGATATCCATAGTTACTAGTAATTCGTCGACTCGGAGTGGGCATACAAAAATCCCGTAGATCAATCTTAAAGCTATCTGGTAACTCAACGTTATATTGATGCGCGTATTTATTATTCCAATTGGGATACAAATTAGCAGCAACTTGTTTCTGTTCGCGCTCTATCATCTTTTGAATTGAAACAGAATCTACGGCTTTTAATCTACGATCAATCGGAGCTTGTCGAGCTATCAGGTCTTGTCCTACAACAGGCAGTCCAGCAACCGCAAACAAAGCTAACAAGCCTATTTTTATTTTACGTAACGTCATTTTTCCTTTGTGTGTTATTTCTGTAGCAAAAAGTTTCTACAAAAATAGGGAGAACATAAATAACCACAAAATTGCATTAACTTTTTTCAACAAACCCAAGCAACCTCCACCCCCGATGCTTCAACTGATATCCATACTTTACAAATTCAGTCATGACAATACTATACAACTTCCAAATCTCAAATCAGACGAAACTTCACCACCATAATAATAAAACATTTTTTAATACTATTTTACCTTTTAAAACCCAAGTCAAATAAAGATCCTTCGCATTCAAATATACCCTTTCTTCATTGAGCATGCAGAACAAAAAAAACAAAATTGTCCCATAAATCATTAAAAACTAAATATTTTAATAGACGATCTATTGTACTTTGAACGGAAAAAACTATATTTGTAACCAAATATGTCTATATATGATTTCACTTAAATATCCACTTCTTGTTTCCTTTCTTATTTCTACTACATTTACAATTTCTGCAAAAGATAAAGTCAAGAAAGACAAGCGAGCTAAAAAAAACGACTATACATACGTTTTGCAAACTGAGCCTGATAAAATATGCAGCAAACCGCAAAAAGCATTAATAGCTCATGCTCCAAAAGAATTGAAAATTCGCCCAGTAAAAAACATCCACGCTCAATACAGAGAAGGGATTGATGTTTCGCATTATCAAGGAGATATTGATTGGAACATTGTTGTAAAAAACGCAAATATTTCATATGCCTATCTTAAAGCAACAGAAGGTGCGACATTAGTTGATGATACATATGAAAAGAATTTACGTGAAGCTAAAAATGCGGGACTCCTGGTCGGCAGTTACCACTTTTATCGTCCTAATACAGACTGGAAAGCACAATTTGAGAATCTAACTAAAAATGTTCGTCCCAATGATCAAGATTTAGTACCTATCATAGACATAGAACATAAAGGAAATGTTTCTGATAAAAAATTCATAGAAGATCTGACTGCTTTTGTTCAAGAAGTAAGAAAATATTATGGTGCAAAGCCACTACTTTACACTTTCCAAAATTTCTACAACAAGCACTTAGTCGGAACTTTTCCAGATTACCATTGGATGATTGCGAAATATAAAACAGAGAAGCCACAACTAAATGACAATAAACAATACATAATATGGCAATATACTGCAAAAGGCAAAATTCAAGGAATCAAAGGGAACGTTGACAGAAGTCGCATAATGGACGGCTTTCAAATTTCACAGATAGCCATGTAATTTATTTTAAGTCCCTTCCGAACTTATTTCCAATAAAATAAAGAAGGAACTGCATCAGCGATGTGATGAAAACTCCGAGTAAGAAAGGATTTGAGCGCCCTGTCTCTTTGTAATCCGTCTTCACAAATTTGTGCAACGGCACGCCATCGAAAAACAGAAGCCTTCTCGGTATTCATGATTTTTTTGATGAGTATCCCAATCCAACCGATGCAGTTCCTATATCACAAAATTACAATTTAAATCAATATACACAAAGTTTTTTCTGCATATTTTTTATATTACGAAAAAAATAGCATCAGAACAATCATTTTGTTATTAATGCCTTTCAAACACTTTTTTTTATTGTAATTTTGGATGAAGCAAAAAATAAATATATGAAAATACACATTTCAATCTTTTACAAGACAAATTGGGGACAAAATGTTTGTATAAAAACATCCTTTTGCCAGAAAATATGCCTAAAAACCAAAGATGGACTTACATGGTTTGCCGACCTTGATATTATAGAAAAGGAATTCAATTATCACTATTTTGTTGAAGAAAATAATGCAACAATTCACAGTGAACCATCTTTTTGTCATTCTATTGAATTATCGTCATCTAATTCACACACAACAATCCAGGATGAATGGTTTGATGCAACATATTCAAAAGTATTTTCATCATCAGCATTTACAAAATGTTTCCTCCCTATTGTTGATGAAAAAAAAAGTAGTCAACACAAAATATATGTATCTGCACTTCCACCTCAAGCTGGAAAATGGGCCTTATGCTCCAACATCATTGATAATTGGCAAAAACCAATATTATTAAAACATATTCGCGCCTGCGAATGGATATTCGACGTTCCATCTTTTGTTGAACAATTCGAATACAAAATTGTATTAGTAAAAAAGCGCCATATCATATGGGAAGAAGGAGAAAATCGAAGCTTCCATATCAACCATAATTTAAGCACAATCCAACATATATGCCCAAGACTAAACTATGCTTTATGGAAAGGTGCTGGAATTGTTATCCCTGTTTTTTCCTTACGAAGCGAGCAAAGTTGGGGAGTTGGAGATTTCGGAGATTTGGAAAAACTTGTAAAGTGGTCTGCAAAATGTGCGATTAAACTTATTCAGATTTTACCTATAAACGATACGGACTCAACCCATACTTGGAGAGATTCATATCCGTATAGTGGAATCTCCGTCTTTGCTCTACATCCTTTATATACGAACTGTAATGCGCTTGGAAGCCCTCAACTACGACATAAATTTGAACACGAGCGAAAATTGCTGAACAAAAAAAAATTCATGGACTATGAAGCTTCCTATAATTGCAAGATTCGTTTTCTAAAAGAATTATATAAAGAAGAACGACTCAATATAATAAAATCTGACTCCTATCAGGATTTCATTACTCGAAATGCTTATTGGCTGCATCCATATGCAGCATTCAAATACCTTTGCAACAAATATCAGTCCCCCCACAATGATACTTGGGAAAAGATATGGCAAAATTACGACAAAGAAAAATTTGATGAATATACCAAAGATTCACCTGCGGTACAAGATGAAATTACTTTTTACTACTTCATCCAATACATACTACACCAACAACTGTTACAAGTAAAAGAACGGGCACAACAACTCCACATGGTACTAAAAGGAGATTTACCTATTGGAGTCAGCAAATATAGCGTAGAAACATGGACAAATCCAACCCTCTTTTACACTTACAGTCAAGCTGGAGCTCCACCTGATGCCTTTGCTATAAAAGGTCAAAACTGGGGATTCCCCACTTACAATTGGCCAGAAATGGAAAAAGATCAATATGAATGGTGGAAAAAAAGACTTCAACACATGAATCAATATTTTGACGCATTTAGAATTGATCATGTACTGGGTTTTTTCAGAATATGGGAAATACCATACCAGCAAATAGAAGGTATATTAGGGTCTTTTCGCCCTGCATGTCCTTACACTGTATCCGAGATAAAAAATTTTGGATTTCATTTTGATCCCACATGCCATACCAATGCGACACTCTATCCCACATACGTCAAACAACATCCGGAATTGATTCCCTATCTCACACAAATCGGTCAATACTACCAACTTAAGGAAGACGTGTCCACACAAAGAAAAGTATATGAAAATATTAAGTCAGAAACGCTAAGAAATGAGCTTCTAAACTGTGTCACTGAAGTATTGTTTATCAGAGATTCACAAAATGCTAACTTATACCATCCTCGCATTGATGGACAAAGAACCATGCAATTCGCGAATCTTACGCAGTCACAGCAAGAGGCTTATAATCAGTTGTATAATAATTTTTTCTACTATCGTCACAATGATTTTTGGGGAAAAGAAGCAATGAAGAAACTCCCGGCTATAACACAAGCAAGTCGCATGTTGGCATGTGCTGAAGATCTCGGTATGATTCCTGATTGTGTACAGCCTACCCTTAATGAATTAGAAATTCTCACACTTGAAATCCAACGCATGCCCAAGCAATATGGAATCCCTATTGCGAACACTCAACAATACCCGTATTTATCGGTATGCTCAATTGACACACACGACATGGCACCACTTAGACTTTGGTGGAAAGAAAATCAAACGGCAGCGCAATATATTTGGAAATCAATACTGAAACAAGATACACAAGCTCCCCCCCAAATCAATCCACAAATTGCAAAGGCAATTATTTGCGACCACTTAAATTCCCCGTCCATGCTTTGCATAATTTCAATGCAAGATTATTTAGCCCTATTCTCAAAATTAAAAACCATTTCGCCAGAAGAAGAGCAAATTAATATTCCTGCAAATCCACACCATTATTGGAAATACAGAATGCCCATAAATATTGAAGAACTTGAAAACACCCCCTATTACGCAAGCATCATTGCTAGTCTTATTCTTCAAAGTAATAGATGAAAACCTGACAAAATAACAATATACAAATAGAGCGGTATCGCAACGGGATACCGCTCTATTTGTATATTGATTTTTATAAAATTACTTGATTACCAAAGCTCGATCAATAACATCAATCAATGATGCAATATGCGCTTTTTTGCTTTCGTTACCTGCTGTAACTTTAGACAATTTTGCCCGGAGTTCACGCAAGGCAGACATAGTATATTTACGATTGCTTCCTTCTGGACTTGAGGACGAAAAATAACGACATAAAGTCGTAACGTAAGTTGACTCCAACAACTGATCATATTCTGACAATTGGCCTCCTGCAAAGACCTTTTTAAATAAGCGATCCGTCATATCCTGTAAAAATTCACTGTACGGATATGAATCATTCATATCATTATATCCTCTAGAAAGCAAATTTCTCACTGTATATACCCCAATAAGCTCAGTAACATCCTTTTTATTGGGATATATCCGATTAATATACGGCACATCAATAAGCCACACAGGCTCATTGAAAACATTTTTGTCAATGAAATCCAAAGCCCTCACCTGTCTGGACTTAGGAACATCCGTATAAACATCGCCACTTTCATCTATAGTCTTGTAGTTTTTGAACTTCCCTCCGATATTACGAATTACATGTCCCAGATATCGCAAGTATTGGTTCCTGATCTCAGAATACATAGAAGAAATATTTGAAGAATAAATATCATTTGACTCGTAAGTCCAATCTTCCAAATTCTTAACTAAGCGCTTTAAGTTCAAAATTCCGTAATAGCTGGCTTTAACCGCATCATCTCCCAAGTCTTCCGTTTGGCAACGCGGGTCTGAAACATTACTTGTTTCTCCGTCACCAAACCATAAACGTGGATTCTCAGCAACCCGCTCTTTTGTAATCAATTTTTCCAATTCGTAATGATCGCTTTCCTCATCATAAGCATTCCACATTGGCGAATACCCCCACTGAATGGCCCACATATCATAATCACCGATACGCGGAAATATACCGACACGGGAAATACTATCCTCGGGCTGTGCCACATAATTAAAACGAGCATAATCCATTATACTTGGTGTATGTCCGAACGCCTCCACCCATTTTTTTGAACGTAAGCTATCCACAGGTACAGTACTTGATGATCCAAAATTATGCCTCAATCCTAAAGTGTGCCCGACTTCGTGAGACGAGACAAAACGAATTAATTCTCCCATCAACTCATCATTAAATTTCATACATCTAGCCTCCGGGTCCACACTAGAAGCTTGTATCATATACCAATCATGCACCAAACGCATTACATTATGATACCAACAAATATGGCTCTCCAAAATTTCCCCAGAACGTGGATCATGCACCTGAGGTCCATATGCATTTTCGATTGGTGATGCCAAATAGCGGATTACGGAATAACGCGCATCCTCCATACTCATTGTAGAATCATTTTCAGGCCACTCCTTTGCCATAATTGCATTTTTAAATCCGGCTTTCTCAAAAGCTTTTTGCCAATCATTTACGCCGGCAATCAAATACTTGCGCCATTTTTTAGGAGTAGCTGGATCGATGTAGTATATAATCGGTTTCTTAGGTTCTACCAATTCCCCAGCCTTCATCTTTTCTATATCCTCAGGTTTCGGTTCCAACCGCCAACGAACAATAAAATTCTTATCCTTTACACGTTGCTGATCATCTGTAAACGAAGTATAAGAATCTGCAAAATATCCCACTCGTGGATCAAAATAACGTTTCATCATGGGAACCTTCGGCAACAGGACAAAAGACACATTGAAGCCAAAAGTCACTGAACCTGTAACTGCTCCCGCTGGAATTCTAGAGCGTGAACTTGACCAGGTTTTAGTCACCTTCACTTCCGTATTCATAGGAAATGTTTTTATCTCATTAATATAACACTTATCAGAAATCAATGATGTAAGCCCGAAATTTTGCTTATCATATTGAGAAAAAGAAATTGCAGGATTATCGTCATTAAAAAAACGAGTTACATTGATTTTTGAAAATCCTTTTTTATATTTCTCTAATTTAAAAGATCCAATTATCGGGTTTTCATTACTTATGATAATTGCCCTATTAATATCATCAAGCGAATCCGATACATTTATCAGCAACTCTGCTCTCATTAAAAGCCGCTCATCTGGTGCCTTTTCAAAATAAATTGTCTGCCCATTAATTTGCTCTCCCGCAAATTTTCCGCAATTTGCAGGAGTTGCCGTGTACCGTGTTGTTGTCAGGAAGCGACGTTCCAAAAGTGAATCCGGAATAATAAAGAACCAATCATTACCATTCTTCTCTACCGTAAACAACCCATCCTTTACATTTGATGTCACAGCTGTTACTGTACTTTTCTTTGCCTTTTTCCGAGCTTGCGCTGGAATAAAAAAAGAAGGCATTATAAGGCCGCACAAAGCCACAAAAAAAACTCGTTTCATTTTATATCTGATCTATTATATATTTAAAAGAATTATAGCTCCCATCCAATCGACCCAGTTTATAAGGTTCCAATCTTTTTAATCCTACTGGCAAATCCTTATTTAAGCCAAAATAGTCATTTACCATACTTGCGACTCTTTTAGATAAACTATCCTCTTTCTTTAACAACAGAGAACAGTATTTACCCAACAAAGACAAATCTCCGTCATGAATCTTTAGTAGATTAAACAAACAATAATAACATACACTTGTTCCTGCCCTATACAAATATACCAATCTGGTGTCGACAGAACACACCCTAAAGATATCTAGAAGCGATTTTACTTCTGAAGGGTCCCGCAAAAGTACTAAGACTTCTGTCAAAAATTTCTGCCTATCGATAACCGTTGCTTTATCTGTTGCAAACGATTTCAATTCCCAACAATCAAAAGACAAAGACTTGCTATGATACAAGGTTTTAATCGCTTTAATAAATGTCCCCAAATAAGCCTTTGAATCATAAGAAACAAATATCAAAAACACTTTCCAAAACTGAGTTTCCTCCAAAGACGGTAAGAACACTTCCGCCAATAAATAACCAACAGTACGACGATCCTTGTTGCTCAAACCAGAAACATATTGTAACAACATGTCTGGTTCATTTTGCAAAGCAAACATTTTATTCTGTATAACCGGATTATGTCGAACTACCAAGCTCATAAACGCCTTTCTAATTTTACGACATTTTCAACATGGTGTGTTTGGGGGAACATGTCAACCGGCTGTACAGCCGTAATACAATATTCTCGGTCGAGCAATTGTAAATCACGTGCTTGAGTAGCTGGATTACAACTTACATACACAATGCGTTTAGGAGCTGCAAATAAAATAGCATCAATCACATCCTTATGCATTCCTGCACGCGGAGGATCCGTAATAATTACGTCTGGATGCCCATGCGCGTCAATGAAATCACTATTTAAAAGATCTTTCATGTCACCTGCATAAAAAATTGTATTATCAATATGATTTATCTTGGAATTTTCCACAGCATCCTCAATCGCCTCCGGTACATACTCTATACCTATAACCTGGCGTGCCATATGCGCAACAAAGTTAGCTATTGTTCCAGTACCTGTATATAAATCATAAACTAATTCTTTACCTGTTAATGCTGCAAAGTTACGTGCTACCTTATACAACTCATACGCCTGATGCGTGTTGGTCTGATAAAAACTTTTAGGACCGACCTTAAATTTAAGATTTTCCATAATCTCATAAATAAAATCCGTCCCACTATAAGTCAAGACCTCTAAATCTCCAATTGTATCATTACATTTTGTATTATTCACATACAGCAAAGATGTAATCTCAGGAAATGTATGTTGCAAATGTGCCAATAAATCCAAAGCCTGTTTACGCTCATCATCAGTAAGCCAGCAAAACTGCATTACCAACATCAACTCTTTTGTATCAGAAGTGCGCAACATCATATTACGTAACAAGCCTCTACGATTTCGTATGTCATGAAAAGAAAGCCCATGAACAAACGCGTATTGACGTATGTCGTTACGCAACCTATTACAAATGTCATCCATTAAAAAACATTTGTCTATATCCAATATCTTATCAAATGCTCCTGCAATATGAAAGCCGACGGCATTCATATTTTCAATTTCTACCTCTGAAGCAATTTGTTCCTTTGTCAACCATTTTTTATTTGAAAAACCAAATTCCAATTTATTCCGGTAGCACTGCGTTAATTTGCTGCCTAAAATTGGATTGATTGCCGGAAACTCCAATTTTCCTATTCTTACCAAAGCATCTTCAACCTGCTTTTGCTTATATCTTAATTGCTCACTATACGGCAAACACTGCCATTTACATCCCCCACATACACCAAAGTGACTGCAAAAAGGAACAGAACGTACGGCTGAATAAGAATGAAACTTTATTACGGTAGCCTCGGCATAACTATGTTTTTTGCGCACTATTTGCAAATCTACTACATCGCCGGGAACCACAAAAGGTACAAAGACGACCATCTCATTCACACGCGCAAAAGCTTTTCCTTCTGCTGCAACACCTGTTATCTCGACATTTTCCAAAACAGGTAAAGCCTTTTTCTTTCTTGCCATTATAATATCAAACTTCTCTATTATGCAAATAAATAATTCATCCAAGCTATTTCAAAAAAGCACGTAACTGTTTTAGTAATACCGGAACGGCATACGAATCTATGCTTTTTGTATAAAAAAAATCTTCCGGACAATAATCCGAATCCGATTCCAATATATAATAATCTGCCCAAATAATTCTGTGCGTCAACACGTGCTTTACACGTTTTGCCACACATCGCAAGCTTGACAAACTACCGACTTGAAATAAACTTAAACTTTCAGAATTCGCTACCTCATCAAAAGTCAAACGTTCATTCGACTCCATCAGAATTGGCTCGTATAATCCGCGCCAAATATCTTTTGCAACTCGTTTATGAAGCAACCATCCTTTATTCCTGCTATATACTTCAACAAATGTCATATAACGTGAAGTTTGCCGCTGTTTTCGTGACTTAAGAGGAAGTTCAGCCACCATACCGTCCTTCAAAGCCAAACAATTTAAAGCTACAGGACAATTGTTACACAACGGTGCACGCGGAGTACATATCAACGCCCCAAAATCCATAATGGCCTGATTGTAAACCGAAGCCTGCCCCTCGAGCAGAAAATGATTAGCTAATTTGCGAAAACGTTTTTTTCCTTCTGTTGTATCAATTGGAGTCCTGTCGCAACAAAACCTCGACAAAACCCTATAAACGTTACCATCTAACACAGCTACAGACTGGTTGGAAGAAATGGAAGCTACTGCCGACGCTGTATATTCACCAATCCCATCCAAAGTCAACAATGTCTCATAATCACGTGGAAATTCTGACATTTCCACTATTTTTCGCGCCGCTTTCAACATATTACGAGCACGGCTATAATAACCCAATCCTTCCCAATAACGAAGGACTTCGTCCTCTGAAGCTTTTGCAAGAGTTTCAACATCAGGAAACCGCTCAACAAACCGATTATAAAACCCAAGTCCCTGCGACACGCGCGTCTGTTGGAGAATTACTTCTGAAATCCATATTTTATAAGGATCTGATGTTTCCCTCCATGGCAACCGCCTTCCGTTTTCATAATACCAGGCAACCAGCGACTCTCCGAATAACGAATCTTTCACTACACGCTCCTACTTCTCTGATTCATCCATCGTTGCCAAGAAAGTCTTGATTCTCTGCTCTTCCGATAATTTACAAATCAAAAGTTCTCCATTATTCTCTGCAACTACATATCCGTCCAATCCCAGAATCAAGACCTTCTTCATATTCGGAGTATGAACCATACAATTATGTGACTCAAACAAGCCTATCTGTTGACCGACACAAGCATTTCCATACTGATCAGGTTTCATTTGCAACGCCAACGAACTCCATGTACCTAAATCGCTCCAGCCAAAATCTGACGGACAAACAAAAATCTCTTCAGCCTTTTCCATAATTTCCGTATCCACTGACACATTAGGACATTTTGGAAAATATTCTTCTATATACTGTTTCTCTTCAGGCGTATTATAAAAAGGTAATAAGCCCTCAAAAATCTCCGAAATTCTAGGACTATACACCCTGAATGCATTGACAATTGTACTTACGCTCCATATGAAAATACCTGAATTCCAAAAATAATTTTTCTGAGAGATATATTTTTCAGCCAAAACCTTATTCGGCTTTTCCTTAAAAGAATCTACTCTGAAAATATTTTTCAAGCGTGAAGAAGACGAACTTAAATCTGCCTCGATATAACCATAGCCCGTTTCGGGACGAGTTGGTTTTATACCCAACGTAACCACGGAATCCGTCTCTGCTGAAAATTCCATTGCATTATTTACAACTCCCTCAAAAGCCAGGACATCGGTAACAATGTGGTCACTAGGCGTAATTACCAGATTTGCCTTCGGATTTATTTTCTTAATTTTCCAACTTATATAAGCTATACATGGCGCAGTACCTCTTGCACAAGGCTCGGCTACAACATGATCCGGCTGCATCTCCGGAAGCTGTTCTATAACAATATTCTTATACCGTTCAGATGTAACAACCCATATATTTTCAAGAGGAACAACATTAACAAATCGCTGATATGTAAGCTGCAATAATGTTTTTCCACATCCTAACACATCAAGAAACTGTTTAGGGTATTCCGGACTGCTTGCGGGCCAAAATCTACTACCAACGCCACCAGCCATTATTACCAAATGGCGATTTCTATCTTTCTTCATGGTTTCCATGCTCTACTTTTGTTTGTTGTTCACATTTGTACCTTCAATATACAGTCTGATTAATTTATTTTTTGCATCAGAACGTACCGTTATCATTTTCCTGAACTTACCTAAACGCTGCCCTTTAGGATTATACGACACCTTAATGACTCCGCTTTTACCAGGTAAAATAGGATTTTTAGGGAAAATCGGGTTGGTACAACCACACGATCCAAAAGCCTCATTTATAGAAAAAGGCGTATCTCCTGTATTTGTAAAAACAAATTCACAAGATACTATTTTTGATCCATCTACCACCCCAAAATCAAAAGAAGGTTTTTTAAAAGATATAAAACCTTCTGCCTTAGAAAAGTTGCTACAAAAGAACAATGCACTAAGCAAAAGTAAAAGTCTGTATCTCATCGTTATATGTTTTTTTACAAATTGTAAATATATAAATTCCATTTTAAATATAGAAAAATTTGACAACCTTTAACAAGGAGGCTGTTAAAAAAGTACGGACATATTTCAAACAACTTGCCTGTTTATTTTTTCTAAGTCGGTTTTAGTTAGGGACTGTCGTAAAAAGAATAAAACTTTATAATGAATTGATTGCCAATGTAA